>BNJV01001229.1_pt1 | contig 115179 bp, 121 predicted proteins | sample 8540591 | NCBI WGS metagenome assembly BNJV01 (sample SAMD00202457, study PRJDB9452) | human saliva metagenome | host: Homo sapiens
TAACACAGCAGGAAGTAATGCAAGTATGCTGTCTGTACTATGGAGAAAACTATAATGCTAAAAAGCTTTCAGAAAATGAAGTTGAATAAAAGATGATTGATGATAAAGACATCACAAGTAACTTTTGAGCTGCTCTACCCGTATATTTTTGATGATTTAGTTACATTTCATCATTTATGTCGTTAAAACTATTCTACGACTGAAGTAAAAGGATAAATCAGCTCCGCAGCTAGGAATTTACATGATTTCCAAATGTGTCCTTACACTATGGAAAGCTGGACCTTATGACTCTGAATTAAATTTCAAGAAAATCCTAACTACTGGGACGCATCTAACGTACCACAGATTAACGTTGCATTAAAAATAATCGTCGTTAGATCTCAGCTGTCACGCCTTCAAAATAAAGAAGCTGACGTAACAGCTGTCACATTTGAACAAGCAAAGAACTTTGCTGGAAAACCAGAACCTAGTAAAGCCAGATTGATGGTGGAATCTTGCTGCTTTGCTATTCAACACAGGAGAAAAATGTACTACGCAAAAAGTAAGACGTGCACAACTATGGCGATAAATAGAGATGAACTCTATACATGGTGTCCTTGAAGGCTCTGAGTAAAACGACTAAAAGCATTCACTCCCAGTGGAATTGACCAAACGTACTTTCGAAAAAGATTTCGCACAGGAAGTGACAACCGACCAGCCTAAATTTAATGCTGAAGAAGCTAGAATTGGTAGCAGAAGGACTTTAGAGAAGAAGGATTATCAGAACTTCCAAGATTTGAAATTTTATATTTAACGACACAGGAAGCAGTAGTGTCTATTGCTCGAATACATCTCAAGACTTGAGAGCCAACTTAGTGCAAAATGTCGACTAGACGTTGCAGACTGTAAGGAAACGTATTGAAAGAATCACACGGACTATCAGAGTTGCTCTTGGCATGAACTGGACCGGAGATTTCCTAGATCCAATCACATATTTAGATTTATCGGAGAGCACAAACGCAAACAATCGTGGAGGATTTCAAAATGGAAGATACGACGAGCTAACTAAAATTGTAAAAAGAGCTCTGCCGACAAAAGGCAAAGAAAGAGTTCCAGCAATGCTAGAAAATGGAAAACTTATCTCTTGAAGAGCAGCCAGTTACAATCTTGTTCCTAAAACAAAAACTTTACTTAGTAAATCCAAAAGTTATTCTAGGATTTGTTTCCAATTTGCAGGAGAGTTCTTTATAAGAGATGTTGTAATGAATTAACTCTAACGTAAGGGTATCACACGATGCCCTTTATAATTTTGATTGAAATAATTATTTTAATTAAATTAATACAACCTATTTATAAAATAGATTGTATAACAAAATTTAACAAATTTAATACTAAACCTCGTTTAAAAACAAAATAAATTTTTATAATAGTGTTCAACAGTTAATTCAATCATTCAACTTTTTATTTTCGTAGGATTGCTCATTGCTCGTAAACTTACAACCTATATTAGCATGACATTTTTCTGCACTGACAAAACTCGTTATGCTCAGACAGTTTTCATGTTAACAGAAAAATGCTCCGACGGGTTATTTATACTTTCAGAATTTGATTGAAAAATTTAATTATTTAAAAATATTAGATTTATACCTTTATTAAAAATTTTGTAATAAATTCGTTATTTAAATAGAAATTAGTATAAAGTAAATTAGTGAATATTTTAATAAAAAGGAATATAATTTTATGAAAATAAATTTATCCTGCTGGACAGAGAGATGGTGTAATAAATGTAGAAAAATCATATTTGTACAAAATAGAGGATTTTGAATATGAAAAAATGTAATTAAAGACTTAGAATTACGTGGATTAGGTTTATAAATTTCAGATTATAACAAACCAGTCTGGAATTGCGAGAGGTTTTACAGAGGAAGTCTATTTAAATACAGGATTTTATTGAAAAAGATTTGCTGGAAAAATGGGATAAAATTGAAAATCATATTTTTGTCCGCATCATCTGAAATGTGGCTGGAAAAATATGGCATTGAATGTAATTTCAGCGAAAGCCGAAACTGCAATTTTGAGCTGGCAATAGATGAATTTAATATTGATACAGAAAAATTTTCATGATAGGCGATAGGCCAACTGATTTGATTCCAGCAGAAAAACTGGGGATTACTCCCGTTTTAATAAAACAGGCTATGCACCGAAAAGCCTTGAAAAATTGGAAAATACTAATTTAAACTTAATTGTTGTAAATGATATTTGGATTTTGCAGAAATTTTGAAGAATAAAGAATAACAAAAGGGCATTAATGCGTAATGTCCTTTGTTTTGTCTTCTAATTACAGTGAGCTACCATGAATGGCAGTTTGGGAAATTATAGTTATTTCACTTAGAGATAGTGAAATAACCAAATTTTATTTTTAATAAAATAGCTTGATTTCAATATAATAGTATCATTTTTATAAAATTTGTCAAGTAGTTTTTTATTTAAAGAAGAAGGGAAGTTAGTAAAGCAAGATAGAATAGCAGAGCAAAAAATTTGAAATATAGCTTGAAATGTGATAAAATAAATAAGTTTATTAAAATATGTTGGAATCATTTCCAAATTAAATTTGACAAATGAAACCCAAACAGAACTGTAATTTCAATCTGATTTTAAAGCGGTTTTACTGTGCTTTTGGATAAATATGATTTCAGTAATCAAAATAAATAGAAAAATAAGATGTGTTTTATTATATATTCAATTCCTTTCTTATATAAAACTGTCAAAAGATAGGAAATTAGGATTTTAATAAAATATGAAATTTCGGCTTAAAGCTTTATTGGAGCTTATCTTTTTATTTAGAAAAACTGGAAAGAAAGAAACGAAAGATTGATTTAATTCTTGTGGAGAAGGACCGTTTTGAGACACGGGAAAGGCAAAGCGGGAAATAATGGCAGGAAATGTCATTGTAAACAGAGCAGGTTGTAAATAAAGCCGGAATATTCAAGGATAACAGAGGAATTAAATATCCGAATAAAGATAATTGAAATATGTAAGCTGTGGAGGCTTAAAGCTTGAAAAGGCAATAAAATTGAATCTGGATTTATGGATAAACTGTTCTTGATATTGAGCATCTACTGAGGATTTACAAGACTGTGCATTGCAAAATGGGGCAAGACGTGTGTATAGCGTTGATGTTGGAAAAAATCAGCTTGACTGAAACTGAGGGAATGATGACAGGATAATCTGCTGGAGGAAATGCACATAAAAGACTTAAAGACAGAAGTGTTGAAATCGCGTTGACTTTATTGTAATAGATGTATCTTTTTATTTCCTCAACTAAGGTTATTCCTTATTTTGAGAAATTTCGTTAAAGAAGGGAAGGCTGTAATGTTAATTAAGCCGCAATCAGTTGAAGGAAAAAAATTGGCAGAAATGGTGCTTGTAGAAAACGAAGAATATCATACGAAGCCATAAAAAATAATTCACTTTTCAAAGAACACGGATACGAGCTGATTGGTGTTGAAGATCTCCTCCAATAAAAGGCAAAGGAATATGAGTTCTTTAATGCTGCTAAAATTCCATAGGTAATGTAATCTATTGAAAAGTAGCAGAATATAATATTTAAAGCAGAAAGTTTTAAATACAGAAGTCGGTTATAGGGATTTATTTCACAGCTTATCATGGATAAATGCTGATTTTTCACATTTTTATAATCATTAAAGCATATTATTAGAGGAAAAATGAAAAAGAACAAAATAATGCAGGCAGTATTAGGACCTCTATATTGGTAAGCATGCTTATTTGCAGCTACCACTATAATAAAAACAACAAGAATGACAGATACAAGTGCTGACACTCAAAGGACGCAAATAGAGCTGAACAGAATTGTGGATGTAATAAATATTATTGAAAATAATTATGTTGGAAAGGAACAAACCCAAGCAAAAAGGATCTTATGAAGGAGCTGTCGCAGGAGTTGTAAGCAGGCTTAAGGATCCTTATTCAGAATATTTGTCTAAAGCTGATTTGGCAGACTTTTTCTGAAGACATGGAAGGTGTAGTGTTGGAGCGAAATGAGCATTAACAAGAAAAAAGGAAGTTTGAAGTTGTTTTCGCTATTTATTTGAAGCTCCAGCTGAAAAAGTCGGAATCAAAAATAAAAGATAGAATTATAAAGTTGACGGAAAGATATTTTGCTACTCATACAAATGAAATCAAAACTTTGTTGCATATGAACAAAAGTTGATGTAGAAGAAATAGGAATATAAAAGGAGCCAATGAAATTTTATATCGACAAGAGCGCAAAATTAAACTGAAATGTTGAAAGCAAATGTTTGAAACAATATTACGTGAGTTTTTAGATTTGGAAATCAATGTTGAGCAGAAGTTGAAAAAGCATAAAGATTTGGTAAGCTAAAAGGAATGAAGGACAATATTGACTACGTTCTAATCCAGGAGGTTCAAGGTAAGAAGCACAGGATATTTCCTTTCACTCTCTTTGTAAAAGAAGATTTAATTGTTTACTTAAAATATAAAATGGACAGTAGAGAAATTATAACAGAACTTCAAAAAATCTAGGTACCTCCCATTAATCGTATTGACAAATAAAGCAAGTGCAAGTGCTTCTGGAAATTGTTACAGGTGCAATTAAAGATTACAAACGTGAACAATCATTGGAGAAAAGATTTGAAAAGGAATCGTTCAGCAAGTTATACCTTTTGAGAACAGAAGATGCTATAAACTTACTATTGCCCAATACTTTACGCCAAAAAGGGAACTATATTCATGAAAAAGGAATTGAACCTGATAGAAGTAAAATGGAAGAACTGCTTGCATTAAAAGAAATGATAGTGAACAAGCTTAGAAAAATAGAGAAAAAGAAAATAGAGGATATTATTATAAAAGATAAAGGTAAGAAGAAGTTAGCTAAAATTATTTCAGCTGAGATGTTCAACTAAAAAGAGCAATCCAAGAAATGAATAAAAAATAGGTGGAACAGGAAAGAAAAATAATCGTTATCAAAATATTAAAAGAAATTAAAAATTAGGAGAAATATATGTTTTATGTTGTTGGTGCCAATTGAAATTTAGGCTATTATAACTTTAGAGCAATAAAAGTTTTGAAGGAAGTTGATTATATTTTGCAGAAGATACAAGAGTCACTAAAAAACTTCTTTCTCATTATGAAATCGAAAAACGGTGTACCAACAACATGAACATAATAAACTTCATCAAATTACAAATACTTACTAATCTTCTTAAAAAGATGAAAAAATCGCACTTGTAGATGAACGCCGTATTTCAGATCCAGGCTTTGAGTTAGTAAATGAAATTTTAAAAGCAGGAATAAAAGTCATTGGAATAACAGGAGTCATCAATTGTACAGTGCAAGTATTTCAGGGCTGGATATGCGAAGAATGGCATGGAAGGCTTTTTAACAAAGAAAAAGGCAGACAGACACTTTTCAACAATTGAAGGAAGAAGAATGACAATCGTAATTTTAGAACTTCAACAGAATTTAAAACTTTAAAAGACACAAAGAATATCTGGGAGAATTACGTTGTAATTACAAGAGAACTTACCAAAATTTATGAAGAACAACCAGAAATGTTTCTGAAATTATAGAAAAGCTGGAAGAAAAGCCAATTATGTAGAACACTTTATTTATAAGGGCAATAAATGATGATGGTATTTATTTAAAAAATCAATGTAATATATTTTTAATGATTTGTTGTTAATAAATATTTTTTCTATATTTATATGTTTTTTCTTTTGCGCCAAAGGAACAGTCGCCATCCCTTGCAAACCCGGGAGCTATCTAAGAATTTTTTTTGAAATAAATTGAAACTCGCTTTTAATAAAAGTTATTATAAATTCCAAACCAATTATAATTTAAAAGTTTAAAGTTCAAACAATCAATTTCATTCCAAAAAAATCACGACATTTTAAATTTGTTTTCATAATAATCATTTAATTAAAATAAAAAAGAAAAACATAGTAATATAGTAAATATTTATTAATCAAAGACCAAAAAACAATAAAAATAATTTAATTGAATAATTATAATTATCCTTTCAAACAACCCTATTATAAAATTTAATTCCTATTTTTAAATCGGGTTTAGTATTAGTTGAATGAATGGACAGAAAGTTTAAAATATTGAGTTTTTATCTTAATTTTAAAATTATTAGTCTTAATTTTAGGATTAAAAATAAAAATTTAGAGAGAAAATGGAGAGAATAAAAGAATGAATATAAACCGGTATCCAGGGCATATGAAGAAACCAAGGATTTGATTGTGGAAAATCTCAAGATAATTGATGTTGTATTTGAGATTTGATGCAAGGATTCCGATTTTGTAAAAAATCCAGATATTTCAAAATTGGAATAATAAGAAAAGATTATTGTGCTTAATAAGGTGGATTTGATTGATAATAGGAAATTGAAAGTCTGGGAGGATTATTTTTTGGAAAATAATTTTCTGATTACTTTGTAGCTTTGAGTGTGGAAAAGGGACAATTTTAATGAACTTCGAAAATTATACAAGATTTATGAGAAAATTGAAAAATGAAAAAAAGGGCTTCGTAAACAGAAGTAAGTGCATATGATGTTGTATTCCTAATGTTGGAAAGTCTAAACATTAATAAATTTGTGAATAAAAATAAGGCAAGAGTGGGAATACTCCAGGATTTACACGTGGAAGCAATGGATAAAATTGATGAGAAGTTGAACTGTTGGAGTTTTGTTGCCTAAATGTTGAAGATGAAGTGGCTTATAATTTGGCGATTACTGGATCAATAAAGGATAATGTGTTGCAGTTGGAGCATATTGCTATGAAATTTTTGGATAAATTAAAGGATTTGGGGAAAATTGGAAAATTATAAAGGTTTATAATTTTGAAGAATATACTATTGATGAAGAAATTTTAAGAATGGAAAGTCATAAATATTGGAAATTTTGGAAAAGACTGGGAGTTTCTAAAACGATGAACATAATTATGAAATTATTTCAAGAAGATTGATGAGAGATTATAGAATGGGGAAAATTGGAAAGTTCTTTTTGAAATTCCTAAAAATTAAAAGGAGAATTATAAAATGAGAATTGGAATATTTATGATATATAGACCTGGTAAATGTGAGCTCAATTATGACATTGAAAAGGAGCTTAGAAAGCAGGGCATAAGGTGTATTATTACTACGACTGATCCTGATGCGCCCTGCAGGAGTTTAATGTTTGAGGGTTCCAAGTATGGAATTTAAGCCATTGCCGCAGTATAGGCTAGGATGATTTATTCGGCAAAAATAATAAAAAGAAAGAGTTGAATTTGATATTATTCATTCACAGACAGAATGGGAGTTGAGTCAAGATTTGCCGCGATTAATTTGAAATACCACTTGTTCATACTTACTATACGTTGTATGAATATTACACGTATTATATTTTTGGTTCAAGATTTGTTAAAGCTGGAAAAATTGCGGTGCATTGTTAGTAAGTTTTATTGTGAAAATGTAATGCCTTGATTGTTCCTACAAGAAAAGTTGAGAAGATATTTTCATGCTTTGGTGGATTAGACAAGAATATTATTCCAACTGACTGGAACTGATAAATTTATCGTGGAAATTATTCGAAGAAGATTTGAGATTTATGAGGGAAAGTTTTGGAATTGATGAAAGTGAATTTCTTTGTGTATATTGGTCGGATTGCCGAAGAGAAAAGTATAGATTTGTTAATTGATATGTGTTAAAAATTAGGATGAAAAATTGAGTTTATGATTGTTGGTCGCGGAAGAATTTTGGATGACTTGAAAACAGGCTGAAAACTGGGAATTTCAGATGGTTGGGTTTTTACTGCTCCGCATGATAAAGTTGCTGCATTATCAGATGGGAGATGTTTTTGAATGCGAGTGTATCGGAAACGCAAGGGCTTACATTTGTTGGAGGCAATGGCTGCTAAAACACCTGTTGTTGAGATATGACTTGAATTTAAGACTGTTGTAAAAAATGAAGCGGGACTGTTTATAGAAATGAAAGGAATTATTGATTCTATAATGCTTTTAAAGGAAAATAAGGAATTTAGAAAAATTATTGAAAATGCTTTTTGTTGCTCACAAGATTATACAGCACAAAATTTGGAGAAAGAGTGGAAGCAGTTTATAAAACAATAGAGGAGTATGATAGTCGTGAAAGTTTTACTATATTCAGAGGGGAAAAGTTCTTCAGCAAATCCGGCGTTGGACAAGCCTTAAATCATCAGGTAGAAGCCCTTGGAGCAAATAATATTGAAATTACGCAGGATCCTGAAGATGATTATGATTTAGCATATAAATACAGTTGCATTAAAATCTTATGAAGGCGTTAAAACAGGCTAAGAAGTGGGAAGCCTGTAATTTATCATACACATACGACTTATGAGGATTTTCGTGAAGTATAAAGGAAGTTATGTTTTATCACCAATTATAAAGTTCTGACGAAAAATTATATAATGAAGCAGATTATTTATTTCTCCATCAGAATATACAAAAATCTTATAAAATCGAAATATTTTGAAAAAGAAAAGGAAATCAGAGTAATTTCTAAATGGTGTAAATATAAATAAATTTAATAAAATGAAGTTTTAAAACAAAAATTTCTAAATGAATACAAATCAGTATATGACATAAATAAACCGCTAATTATAACGGCTGACCGCTTTTTGAAAGAAAGGGATAAAGGACTTTGTAAAAGTGGCGCAAGAATGCAGTGACTATCAATTTCTTTTGGTTTGATCGTCATGGTAAAATCAATGCTGCCTGGACAAAATACAGATGAAAATCCGCCAAAAAATCTGATTTTCCAGGTATGTCGACACGGATATTTTAATTGAGCATCTATGCCGCAAAAGCCTTTTTATTTATGACTTATGAGGAAAATGAGGGAATTGTGGTGTTAGAAGGCTTTCAGCGAAATTACCGCTTGTGGTAAGGGATATTCCTGTATATGAAGATTGGCTGAAGATGGAAAAACATGTTTAAGGTTGTAGAGATAATGAGGAATTTGTGAAAAATAAGAAATATTGTGGAAACAATGTGGGAAAAACTTGATGAAGTTACAGAACAGGCTTATAATATTGCAAAAGAACGTAATTTGATAAATATAGGGAAAAATATAAGGAATATTATGAGTATATATTAAATAAAAAAACAAATAACTTTTCAAAAATCAGTAAAAACAATTTCAAAAAATAAAAGAGAAAGCCATCAATAAATAAAAAATGGTTTTCTCTATTTTAAACATTTCAATTTATCATATAATAAACTGCTTAACATTAACTTAAAATAACGAATGATTATGGTTTCAGAACTCTAGGCTCATTTAATTTTTTATTATTTTATTTATTTTTCTGACATTGCTTAGTATGCTTTCAAGCACGGGAGTCATATTACTTATGTCTAGTTTTATTATGAAATTCCAGAAAGGCTCAAATTTTCAGCCAGCAGTATAAAAAGTGTTTTAACTTATGTTTGGATATTTTCATGATTTCCACTTGTTTTAAATATATTTGACCATTTAGAATTCTCTCTTGTATGCCCAGTTATACCTTGTTCAATTTCATCGGCAGTCATATTTGGTTTTTGTAGACAACGTGCCTTGTATCGTATAAATCCCAATTTCGTTATTATTCGCCTTCATCTTCCATACGCTTGAACAGCCTTGTTCCTGGATAAGGAGTTAGAATATGGTAAGGAAGTTGTTATGGCATTTTTACTCCCCCATTCAATGTTCTTTGAAGACGTCCTTGTCATCGTAATCCAATCCAAATACAAAGCTGCCGTTAATCATAATTCCCAACGAGTGAAGCCTCTTACTGGGTGTTTTCATAGTTTCTTTTAAATTTGGTTTTTATTGTTGGATTTCAGATTTTCTGGGAAAATGTTTCAAATCCCACAAAAAGACTTCTTTAATCCAGCTTGAGCGGGCTTATTAAATCTCCCAAGTATTGAGTCAACTGTTGTCATGCCTTGAAACGGCCTGTTCATTCCTTTCATTCCTTCAAAAAGCTCGGCGGCAAATTTAGAGATTTTAACAAATGGTCATCTAAAAGTACAGGTAGTCTTCCCCGGCAGCCTGTCACCTCTTTAGCGCATCATCGACAAGCTGAGTATAAAATGATTTCTTCCATCTGTACCCATCCTCCCAGCATAGTAAAGACCACCATGAAGATCTTTCTTGTTAAAGTTTTCTTCCTTTTATTTCGCCGCATACATATCCTATTCGTCCAACGCATAAAGAAGATTATTCTTTATTATTTACTAAATTAATTTCTTTGTTGTAAGCGGTGATAGGTTCTAAAACATGTTTCTTTTTCTTTATCATTAAAAAAGCTGTAATATCAAGAAATTTCTTTGTTCAACACCCAGACCTAGTTCAACAATTCCGATTATCAAATAAATATTCCAGCCAACAACAGGCATCTTTTTAATATCAAAAACTCAGATTTTTGCAGACTGCCATTTATTATTTTTCATTCCTGTTCAAAAATTGTCTCGCTGGATATTGTATCTGTTCTTAAAATTATATCCCACGCATTTAATCTAAGTTCTCCACCATTCCATTTTCTTTTTCTGAATTTTTATCTGTAGTATGCATCATATCTCCTGTTTTAGCAAAAATATCAGTTCTAAAAAGGATCAAAAGCACAGTTTACTCTTTGGTAAATTTTTGATATTTCCGATACTGTATCCTACTCTTACACCAACCGTATTTATATTATCTTTAGTCTTTTTAAAATTATTTAGAGTACTTTATATTATTTCTATTTATGTTACCTAAATTTACTTTTTGTCATATCGTAAATTTGATCTTTCATATAACGCTTCAATCGAAAATGGGACCACTTTTGAGTACTCTATCCACCAGCATAATAGAGTCCACCACGAAAATTTTTATCGTTTAAATCTTCTTTATTGTCTCTTCCGGCTTTCAGCCTTAGCATACCCTACTCTTCCGATAAGGTAAACGAGATCATTTTCCTTCTAGAAGTTATTAAAGTGTACTTACTTGTTAAGTACATTGGTGTTATTTCATACATTTTTCATTTCATTCTTATCTTTTTAAAGCTGAAGATTTTACAGAAAACTTATGTTCTGCACCAATTCCCCAGTTCAAGCCTTCCCCGATTGTCAAACAGCCACTCTATTCCCGTAACGGGACCATTTTTAAATTTATAGTCATAAATTAGTATTTGACAAACCTTTCTGATGTTGTTAAATCATTTTATATGCCCTGTCAAAGTCCCACCCTCCGTTTGATCTTTTATTTCCGAGCCATTGCAGTTGCCGCTGACATCATCATCGTACTAAAATATGTAATTTTTCATAATTCTGTTCTCTCATTCTTGCAAATCTCTTTTTATAATTTAATATCCGAACATTTAGAAAATTATATATATTATTATACTTTGGCTAAAATATCTCTTCCTTATCTAATATTTTACTAAATTTCTCAGTCTGGAAGATAACGTAAAGGCATCGTATAATTACACAAAACTAATTTTTCTTGTTGAAATTGATCTTGCTATAATCATAGCAAAACTACTTTTAAGACTAAACTCAAAAGTTATGACTGATTTGCTCAAAATCCTAGTTTTGTCTAATTTAAGTTAATTTTGAAAGTAGTTTACGATATAAATAATGAACGAGGTGTTACGATATGCAAAAGTAAAATGATACTTCCTGCTCTACAGAAGCTGAAAGCCCATTCCGGCAGTCTGTCAAATACTGTTATTCCCTCCATTGGGACTGGCAACACTGCGAGGGTATTTTTCAGAAGATGATGAAATTGATTTGCAGGACCAAAGATGTAGAAAAAGTTAAACTTAGAAGATATCCCGACCTGGTTATTATTCAAGTGTATATTACAAATGCTTGCATCTTATAAATTAGCCGATTATTACAGAAAAGAAGGGCAGTTACGTAGTATTAGAGGACTTCATGTGACTTCATTGCTCAAGAGGCGCTGGAACATGCTCGACACTATAATGATTGGACTCGGGAGAAGATATTTTTCAAAATTTTTACAGGATCTTTAAAAACAGAAATCCACAAAAATGTATATTTCACAGGACATTAATTGGAACCCTCCCTGCACGAAGAGACTTGATAAAAAGGAATAAATATCTTGTACCAAATTCTATCGTTGTAACTAGAGGTCGCCCTCATCATTGTCGGATTTTTGCTACAAAGACGCTTTTTACAGAATGGAAAATCATTTTATACTCAGCTTGTCGATGATGCCAGAAATTGACAGGGTCAGCGAAGACACCTGTACTTTTTAGATGACCATTATTAGGGAAATCCTAAATTTTGTAGCGAACTTTTTGAAGGAATGAAAAGGAATGAACAGGCTGTTTCAAGGCAAGAACAGTTGACCCAATACTTACGGGAGATTTAATAGAAAAGGCCTCGCTGGATTAAGAAGTCTTTTGTAGGATTTGAAACATTTTCCCGAAAATCTGAAATCCAGCAATAAAAACCGTATTTAAAAAGAAACTATGAAAACGCAGTAAAGAGGCTTCACTCGTTGGGAATTATGATTAACGCGCTTTGTATTTTGGATTGATTACGATGACAAGGACGTCTTTAAAAGAACTGTTGAATGGGGAGTAAAAATGCCATAACAACTTCCACTCACCATATTCTAACTCCTTATCCAGGAACAAAAGGCTGTTCCCGCCGTATGGAAGATGAAGGCCGAATAATAACAAGAAATTGATTTATACGATACAAGGCACGTTGTCTACAAAAACCGTAAATATGACTGCCGATGAAATTGAACAAGGCTATAACTGGCATACAAGGGAATTTCTACAAATGGTCAAATATATTTAAAGAAGTGGAAATCATGAAAATATCCAAACATAAGTTAAAACACTATAGTACTGCTGGCTGGATTTGAGCCTTCTCGAATTTCATAATAAAAACTAGACACTTTAAACAATATGACTCCGTGTTTGAAAAGCATACAAGAATGTCAGATAAACAAAATAATAAAAATTAAATGAGCTCTAGAGTTCTGAAAACCATAATCATTCGTTATTTTTAAGTTAATGTTAAAAGACAGTTTTTTATATGATAAATTGAAATGTTTAAAAATAGAGAGAAAACCATTTTTATTTATTGATGGCTTTCTTTTTATGAAATTGTTTCCAGTGAAAGGTTATCTATCGATTCAATATATGCTCGTAGTATTCAGTTATCCTATATTTAGCAAATCTTCTTTTGTAATACTGTATGCTGTTTCTGTAAATTTCATCAAGCTTTCTTTCACATTGTTTTCCACAATATTTCTATGGCAGAATTCCTCGTTAGTCCTATATGTTAAAGCAAGTTTTTCCATCTCTAGCCAGTCTTCATATACAGGAATATCCCTTACTACAAGCGGTAATTTTAGCCGAGCGCTTCTAATACTACAATTCCCTCATTTTCTTCATAAGTCATAAACAAAAAGCTTTTGCGCCGCTAAACGCCCAATTAGAATATCTTTATCGACATAGCCTGGATTAGATTTTTGCGTGATTTTCAAAGGATTTTCCGGATTTTGCTGAGATACTGATTTTACGCTTGACGATCCAAAACCAAAGAAATTGATAGTCACTGCATTCCTGTGCCGCTCTTTACAAAATCTTTTATTCCCTTTTTCTTTTCAAAAGGCAGTCCAGCTGTTATACTAGCGGGTTTATTTATGTCATACACTGATTTGTATTCATTTAAAAATTTTTCTTTAAAAACTTCATTTTTATTAAATTTATCATGCGTTTACACCGTTTGAAATTACTCAATTTCTTCTTAAATATTTTGATTTTATAAGATTTTTGTATATTCTGATGGAGAAATCAAATAATCTCGTTTATTATATAATTTCTTTGTCGTGAATTTTATAATTGGCGATAAAACATAACTTCCTTTTATACTTCCACGAAAATCTTCATGTAAGTTGTGTGTGATAAAATTACAGGTTTCCTTTTTCTTTGCCTGCTCAACACTTCATAAGATTTAGATAGCAACGGTATTTATATGTGCTAAATCATAATCATCTTCGTGATCCTGCGTAACTTCAATATTATTTGTCCATGGCTTCTAGCGATGATTTGAAAGGCTTGTCCAACGCCGGATTCGCTGAGGAACTTTTCCCCTCTGAATATAGTAAAAACTTTCACGACTATCATACTCCTCTATTGTTTTTATAAACTTCTTCCATCTTTCACCAAATTTTGTGCTGTATAATCCTGTGGAAGTACAGAAAGATTTTTCAATAATCCCTAAATCTTTATCTTCTTTTAAAAGCATTATAGAATTAATAAATTCTTCTTCAGTTTTACAAACATGTCCCGCCTCATTAAGCAAGGTCTTGCAGATTCAAGTCATATCTTACTACAACAGGTGTTTTACGACCCATCGCCTCAACAAATGTAAGTCCTTGCGTTTGCCGATATGCTCGCATTCAGAAATACATCTCCCATCTGATAATAAGTCGCAACTTTTGTCATGCGGAACTTCCCCAGTAAAAATAACCTATCTGAAATACCAAGCTCTTCAGTCTGTTTTTCAAGTCATCAAAAATTCCTTCCACGTCCAACAATCATAAACTTAAAGTTATCATCCTAATTTTAGAAAACATATCAATTAACAAATCAATACTTTTCTCTTCGCTGGCAATCCGACCAATATATAGCACAAAGAAAATCACTTTTCTCTATTCCAAAATTTTCTCTCATAAATTCCAAATCTTCCATCAGAATAATTTCCACGGTAAAATTGATCCAGTTCCAGTCCAGTCGGAATAATATTCATTTGTCCGGTCAACTACCATAAGAATAAGAATATCTTCAACTTTTCGTAGGTACAATTAGAGCATTACATTTTTCACATAAAACTTACTAATTGCGGTATGATAATCTTTTCCCAGCCGAAACAAATCTTGAACCAAAAATATAGAATTGTGTAATATTCATATAGTATGGTATGTATGAACAAGCGGTATTTCCAAATTAACTGCAGAGAAATCTTGAAAATGTCCCACACCCCATTCTGTGCTGAATGAATAATGTCTAATTCGAGCCTCTTTTATCTATTATTTTTGAAGAATAAACTCATTCCTAGTCTATACTCATAGAACTACTTAAATCTATACTTGGTATTCGTAAAACATTAGGCTCGACTGAGGTGCATCGGGATCAGCTCGTGCAGTAATAATATACACCTGATGTCCCAGCTTTTCAGCTCCTTCAAAAGCGTCATAATTGAACCTCACAACCCCATTTACGCAGGGTCTGTATGTATCTGTAAATATTCCTATTCTCATTTTACACTTCTCCTTCTATAATAAAAACTTCAAAATTCTATTTCTTCCCTTTTGATACTTTCATGATCTTATTCTAATTTTAGGAATTTCTAAAAAGAATTTTCCAATTTTCCCCATTCTATAATCTCTCCAATAATCTTCTCGAAATAATTTCATAGTTATGTTCATCATTTTTAGATACTCTAATCTCTTTTCCAAAATTTCCAGTATCTTATGATTTTTCCATTTGATTTCATCAATGGTATATTCTTCAAGATTATACACTTTTACTAAATTTTGAATCTTTTCCCCATCTTTAATTTATCCAAAAACTTCATAGCAACTTGTTCTAGTTGCAATACATTGTCCTTTATTGAACCAGTGATTGCTAAAATTATAACCACTTCATCATCTTCTAAAACTTTTGGCCACAAAACCCCTGTGTATCCAGCAGTTCCAATTTTCATCAATTTTTATCCATTGCTTTCCACGTGTAAATCCTGGAGTATTTCCAACCCTTGCTTTATTTTTATTCACAAACTATTATTAATGAATTTAGACTTTCCAACATTAGGAATCCCAACAATCATAGCTCTTACTTCAGTTTTACGAAGTCCTCATTTTTCTAATTTTTCTGTGCATAAATCTTATCTGTAATTTTTCGCAGTTCATTGCAAATTTGTCCTTTTTCACACTCAAAGCTACAAAATAATCAGATAAATTATTTTCCAGGAAATAATCTTCCCAAACCTTCAATTTCTTATTGTCGATTAGATCAACCTTATTCAGTACAATAATCTTTTCTCTATTTGCCAGCTTTGAAATATCTCGGATTTTTACTAGAAATCACTCTTGCATCCAAAAATCTCAATCACAATATCAATTATTTTGAGATTTTCGACAATTAAAATCTTTTGTCATGCCCCGGATACCAGTTTATATTCATTCTTTCATTCTCTCCATTTTCTCTCTAAATTTTTATTTTTAATCCCAAAATTAAGACTAATTTTTAAAATTAAAGATAAAAACTCAATATTTTTAAACTTTTCTATCCATTCATTCAACTAATACTAAAACCCGATTTAAAAATAGAATAAATTTTATAATAGGTTGTTTAGCGTTAACTTTATAATTATTCAATTAAATTATACGTGGATATTTTGATTAATAAATATTTTACTATATTACTATGTTTTTCTTTTTATTTTTAATTAAAAATGATTATTATAAACAAATTTAAAATGTCGTGATGAATGAATTGATTGTTTGAGCTTTTTCAAACTTTTAAATTATAATTTGGTTTAAGAATTTATAATAACTTTTATTAAAAAGCGAGTTTCAATTTTATTTCAAAAATTACATAGCCGGGTTTTCACAAAGGGGATGGCGACAATGTCCCTTTGCTTTTATAAAAGACACTATAAATTATAGATAGTTTTATTAACAACAAATCATTGCAAAAATATTTTTATTGATTTTTAAATAAATACCATCATCATTTAGTTGCCCTTATAAATAAAACAATTTCTCCCTTAATTGACTTTTCTTCCAGCTTTTTTCTATAATTTCAGAAACATTTCCACGGATTATTTCCATAAATTTTGCAAGTTCTCTTGTAATTACAACGTAACGTTCTCCCAGATATTCTTTTGTATCTTAAAGTTTTTAAAATTGTTGGGGGATTCTAAAATTACGATTGTCCGTTCTTTCCTTCAATTTGTTAGGGCGTCTGTCTGCCTCTTTGGTAAAAAGCCTTCCGTATGCCATTCTTCAGCAGTATCCAAACTCGAATGCTTTGTACCTGTTACAATTGATGAAGCTCCTGGTATTCCAATGATTCTTTTATTCCTGCTTTTTAAAATTTCATTTACTAACTCAAAGCCTGGATCCTGACAACACGTACGTTCCATCATCTGTTACAAAGTGCGATCATCTTTTGAGAAGATTAATGATATTTGTAATTTGATGAAGTTTAGTTATGTTCATGGTATTGGTACTGTGTCGTTTTTCTGATTTCATACTGAGTAAAAGAAGTTTTTAGTGACTTTTGTATCTTCTGCAAAATATAATCAACTTCCCTTCAAAACTTTTTATTGCTCTAAAAAGTTATGTCTTCTAAATTTCCAATTGGCGTACCAACAACATAAAACATATATTTCTCCTAATTTTAATTTCTTTTATTAATTTTGATAACGATTATCCTGTTCCACCTATATTCATTTCTTGGATTGCCTTTTTAGTTGAACATTCCAGCTGAAATAATTTTAAATCGCTTCTTCTTTACCTTTATCTTTTTATAATAATATCCTCATTTCTTTTCTCTCTCAGCTTGTTCACTATCATTTGCATACCCTTTTAATGCAAGCAGTTCTTCCATTTTACTCTATATCGTTCAATTCCTTTTTCATGAATATAGTTCCCTTTGGTAAAGTATTGGGGCAATAGTAAGTTTTATAGCATCTTCTGTTCTCAAAGGTATAACTTGTTGAACGATTCCTTTTTCCAAATGTCTCTTTCCAATGATTGTTCCACGTTTGTAATCTTTAATTGCACCTGTAACAATTTCCGAAGCACTGCACTTGCTTTATTTGTCAATACGATTAATGGAAATTACCTAGATTTTTTGAAGTTCTGTTATAATTTTCTCTGCTGTCCATTTTTATATTTTAAGTAAACAATTAAATCTTCTTTTTACAAAAGTGAAGAAATATCCTGTGCTTCTTACAACGAACCTCCTGGATTAGAACGTAAATCCAATACATCCTTCATTCCTTTAGCTTGCAAATCTTTAATAGCTTTTTCAACTTCTGCTCCAACGTGATTTCCAAATCTTAAAAGACTCACGTAACCAAATGTTATTTTCAAGCATTTTGCTTTCAACCATTTCAGTTTAATTTTTAGCTCTTGTCAATGTAAATTTCATTGGCTCCTTTTACCTTCCCTAACTACTTCTACATCAACTTTTGTTTCCTTCCTTACCTTTCAGAAGTCTTTTACAGTTTCATTTGCTGTAAGTGGCAAAATATCTTTTCCGTCAACTCTTTATAATTCTATCTTTTTATTTTGATTCCGACTTTTTTCAGCTGGGCTTCCAGAATGGCGAAACAACTTCAAGAGCTTCCCCTTTTTCTTGTTAATGCTCATTCCAACTCCAACATATTCACCTTCCATGTCTTCAGAAAAAGTCTGCCAAATCGCCTTTAGACAAATATTCTGAATAAGGATCCTAAGCCTGCTTACAACTCCCGCGACAGCTCCTTCATAAAGATCCTTTTTGTTGAGTTTGTTCCTTTCGAACATAATTATTTTCAATAATATTTATTACATCCACAATTCTGTTCAGCTCTGCTGCGTCCTTTGAGTATCCGGCACTTGTATCCTTGTCATTTCTTGTTGTTTTTATTATGGTGAGCCGCGAACAAAGGCATGCTTACCAATATAAGTCCTAATACTCCTGCATTATTTTGTTCTCTTTTTCATTTTTCCTCCTAATAATATGCTTTAGCCAATTATAAAAATGTGAAAATCCAGCATTTATCCATGATAAGCTGTGAAATAAATCCCTATAACTCGACTTCTGTATTTAAAAACTTTCTGCTTTAAATATTATATTCTCTTGCTCCAATGAATTCATTACCTATGGAAATTTTAGCGACGATTAAGAACTCCTTATTCCCTTTTGCCCCTTTTATTTGGAGAATCTTCAACACCAATCAGCTCGTATCCGTGTTCTTTTTGAAAAGTGAATTATGTATGGCTTCATTATGATATTCTTCGTTTTCTACAACACCATTTCTGCCAATTTTTTCCCTTCCAACCTCAAATTGTACTTAATTAACATTACAGCCTTCCCCTTCTTTGAGCGAGAAATTTCTCAAAATAAGGAATAACCTTGGTTAAGGAAATAAAAGATACATCTATTACAATAAAGTCAACCTTTTGATTTTTCAATATCTTCTGTCTTAAGTCTCTTATGTGCATTTCCTCCAGCGAGATTATCCTGTCATCATTCCTCAGTTTCCAGTCAAGCTGATCCAACATCAACGCTATACACACGTCTTGCCCCATTTTGCAATGCACAGTCTGTAAATCCTCCAGTAGATGCTCCAATATCAAGAACAGTTTTATCCATAAAATCCGATTCGATTTTTATTGCCTTTTCAAGCTTTTAAGCCTCCATTTACTACATATTTCAATTTATCTTTTGTCGGATATTTAATTCACTGTTATCCTTGAATATTGTTCCGGCTTTTTGTTACAACCTGCTCATTTACAATGACATTTCCTGCCATTATTTTCCCGCTTTGCCTTTTCCCGTGTCTCAAAAATAGTCCTTCTCCACAGAATTAAATCAATCTCATTTCTTTCTCTTTCCAGTTTTCTAAACATAAAAGATAGCTCAATAAAGCTTTAGCCCGAAATTTCGCCATTTTATTAAAAATCCTAATTTCCTATCTTTTGACAGTTTTATATGAGGAATTGAATATATAATAAAACACATCTCTTATTTTTCTATTTATTTTTGATTACTAAAATCATATTTATCCAAAAAGCACGGTAAAACCGCTTTAAAATCAGATTGAAAATTACAAGTTCTGTTTTACGTTCAAACTTGCTTTAAATTTATCAATTTAATTTTGAAATGATTCCAACATATTTTAATAAACTTATTTATTTTATCACATTTCAAGCTATATTTCAAATTTTTGCTCTGCTATTCTATCTTGCTTTACTAACTTCCCTTGCTTCTTTAAATACTACTTGACAAAATTTTATAAAAATGATACTATTATATTGAAATCAAGCTATTTTATTAAAAATAAAATTTAGTTATTTCACTATCTCTAAGTGAAATAACTATAATTTTTAGATCCATTCATAGTAGTCTCTTTTAATAGATAGAAGACAAAACAAAAGGACATTACACTTTCATTAATGCCCTTTTTATTTATTCTTTATTCTTTTAAAATTTCTGCAAAATCCAGAATATCATTTACAACAATTGGATTTAAATTAGTATTTTTCCAATTTTTCAAGGCTTTTTCAGTCCATAGCCTGTTTTTATTAAAAACGGGAGTAATCCCCAGTTTTTCTGCTGAATCAAATCAGTTGGCTCTATCGCCTATCATAAAGAATTTTTCTGTATCAATATTAAATTCATCTATTGCCAGCTCAAAATTACCAGTTTTCGGCTTTCGGCAATTACATTCAATGCCATATTTTCCAGCGACATTTGGATGATGCGGGCAAAAATATGATTTTTCAATTTTTATCCCATTTTTCAGCAAATCTTTTTCAATAAAATCCTGTAATTTTTAAATAGACTTCCTCTGTGTAAAAACCTCTCGCAATTCCAGACTGGTTTGTTATAATCACAAATTTATAGCCTAAATCACGTAATTCCTGAAGTCCTTTAATTACATTTTTCATATTCAAAATCCTCTATTTTGTACAAATATGATTTTTCTACATTTATTACACCATCTCTGTCCAGCAGGATAAATTTATTTTTCATAAAATTATATTCCTTTTTATTAAAATATTCACTAATTTACTTTATACTAATTTCTATTTAAATAACGAATTTATTACAAAATTTTTAATAAAGGGTATAAATCTAATATTTTTAAATAATTAAATTTTTCAATCAAATTCTAGTATAAATAACCCGTCGGAGCATTTTTCTGTGCTGTGCACTGTCTGAGCATAGCGAGGTTTTTGTCAGTGCAGAAAAATGTCGTGAGACTAGCTTCATAGGTTGTAGGATTTGCGTATGAGCAATCCTATGAAAATAAAAGTTGAATGATTATGAATTAACTGTTGAACACCCTATTATAAAAATTTATTTTCATTTTTAAACGAGGTTTAGTATTAAATTTGTTAAATTTTTATTATACAATCTATTTTTATAAAATAGGTTATTATTAATTTAATTAAAATGATTATTCAATCAAAATTATAAGGGCATGTCGTGTGATGCCCTTACGTTAAGTTAATTCATTACAACATCTCTTATAAAGAACTCTCCACCAATTGATACAAATCCTAGATTTTTAACTTTTGGATTTACTAAGTAAAGTTTTTGTTTTTGGAACAAGATTGTAACTGGCTGTTCTTCAGAGATAAGTTTTTCCATTTCTAACATTGCTGGAACTCTTACTTTTGGATCAGCAGAGCTTTTTACAATTTTTAGTTAATTCGTCATATCTTGCATTTTTTGAAATCTCCACGATTGTTTGCGTTTGTGCTGTCAAATAAATCTAAATATGTGATTGGATCTAGAAATCTCCAGTCCAGTTCATAAGAGCAACTTGATAGTCACGTTTTTTAGTTCTTTCAACACGTTCCTTACCTGTTACAACATCTAATTCGACATTTGCTCCTAAGTTATTTCTCAAGTTTTCTTGAATGTATTCGACAATCAGCTTTTCTGCTTCCTGTGTCATTAAATAAAATTTCAAATCTTGGAAGTTCTGTTAATCCTTCTTCTCTAAGTCCTTCTGCTAGTAATTTCTTAGCTTCTTCAACATTGAATTTAGGCTGGTCAGTTGTCACTTCCTGTGCGAAATCTTTTGAAATACCGTTTAGTCCAATTCCAGTTAGAGTGAATGCTTTAGTCATTTTTTCAGAGCCTTCAAGAACTTTTGTTTATAAGTTCATCTCTATTTATCGCCATAGTTATTGCACGTCTTACTTTTTGCATTTTTAAATACATTTTCTTTTTGTGTTGAATAGCAAGTAGTAAATTCCACCATCATCTGCTTTTACAAGTTCTGGTTTTCCAGCAAATTCTTTTTGCTTGTTCAAATGTAACGGATGTTACGTCAACTTCTTTATTTTTTGAAAAGGCATTGACAGCTGAATCTGTAGCGATTATTTTAATACAACGTTATCTGTTTTTACGTTAGATGCGTCCCAGTAGTTAGGATTTTTCTTGAATTTTTAATTCAGAGTCATGAGTCCAGCTTTTCCATAGTGTAAGGACCGTTTGAAATTGTAAATTCAGCTTCGAAAAGTATTTATCCTTTACTTCGTTGTAGAATTTTTTTGGTTTAACGGCATAAATGATTTGAATGTAACTAAATCATCAAAATATGGAGTAGGCGCTTCCAAAGTTACTTGTAATGTTTTATCATCAATAACTTTTTATTCCAACTTCATTTTCTGAAAGCTTTTTAGCATTATATTTTTCTCCATTTTTATTACAAACAGCATACTTGCATTACTTCCTGCTGTGTCAGGATTTAATCCACGAAGCCATCCAGCTTTAAAGTCCTTTGCAGTAACAGGGTCTCCGTTGCTCCATTTTGACACCGTTTCTTAAATGGAACGTCCAAACAAGTCCATCTTCTGATTTTTTTCCCATTTTTCAGCAATACCAGCAACAGATTTACCAGTCTTGTCTTTTTCTTAAAAAGACCTTCTAAAAATTAATTCATCAACAGTTCCACCGGGAACGTCTGTTATTATTGCGGATCAATTGACGATGGTTCAGTTACTATATTTAATGTAAATGTATTTCCATTACTTCCATTTTTACTTCCGCACGAAAAGGGCAAACATTAGCAATGTCAATATCAAAAACAGTTTTTTTCATTGATTTATTTCCTCCTATTTTTTTAAATATTTCTATAAAATTTTAAATTACTAAATAAAGGGGTATAACACGATACCCCCTAATTTAACTTATTTTCAATGATAGATTTCAAAATAATATTCTCCACCAATTGCAACAAATCCAAGTCCTTGAACTCTTTCATCAACTAAATATTGTTTTTCTCTGTGGAAAAAGCACACCAACTGGTAAATCTTCCGCAACTAATCCTTCAAGTTTTAACAAGTGCAGGAATTCTGACATTTTTGATCGGCTGTACCTCTGACAGTTTTTAACTAAAAGCATCATATTGAGGGTTTTTATATGAACCATAGTTAGTTCCACCTGTTGATTCAAATAAATCTAAGTATGTAATTGCATCAGGATAATCTCAGACCATCCTGCAAGAACTAAGTCAAAGTTTTTTGTTTCATTCTTGAGAATCTTTCCTGAGCAGTTATTATTTCTAGATTTAATTCAATACCTAAATTTTTTTCTTAATTGTTCCTGAATATATTCTGCAATAACTTTATTATTTCCACTTTCATTAATTAACATTGACATATTAGGGAATTTTGATGCTCCTGTTTCCTTCAGTCCTTCTGCTAATAATTTTTTTAGCTTCCGCAGGATTGTATGTTAATGTTGAAGTAGGAACTTGTTCTGTAAAGTCCTTGTCATTCAATCCTTTTATTCCTATTCCTTTTGGAACAAGAGTTTTAGTCTGCTGTTCCGTATCCATTTAATACATTTTTACTAAACCTTCTCTGTCGATTGACATAAGAAGAGCTTTTTCTAATTTTTACATTTGCTAGTATTTTGTTGTTAAAGTTAAATAATAGATACCATACTGATCCATCATTATTTGAAACCATTTTTGGATTATCCTTAAATCCTTTTGCTTTGTTCAGCTGTAATTGAAGTTACATCTACTTCCTTGTTATTAAATGCATTTAATGCTGAATTATTATCAGGTATTATTTTTGTACACAATATTTTCAACTTTTTACATTAGGCGCATCCCAGTAATTAGGATTTTTTTGAATACTATTTCTGAGCCATGTGTCCAGCTTTCCATTGTATAGGCACCTGAAGATATTGTTTTTTCAGATTCTGTAAAATATGAATCTTTTGTTTCATCAAAAATTTTTGATTTAATGGCATGTAAGTTTTGAATGCTACAAGGCTGTCAAAATATGGAACTGGAGTTCCAAGTTCTACTTCCAAAGTTTTATCGTCGATAACTTTTTATTCCAACTTCTTCTGCAGTTCCTTCTTTTTATTATATTTTTCTGCATTTTTATTGGATAAAGCATGTATGCATATTCAGAAGCTGTTTCAGGTTTTTAATGCACGAAGCCATCCATTTTTAAAGTCTTGGGCAGTAATTGGATCACCATTGCTCCATTTTAGATTATCTCTTAAATGAAATGTCCATTTTAATCCATCAGCCGATTTGTCCCAGCTTTTAGCAAGTCCTGGTTCAAATGTTCCATTTTTTTCCTTTTCTAGTTAATCCTTCCATTAAAAGATCGTTGACAGTTCCCTCTCCATTATTTCCGTTGATATTTGCGGGTCAATAGATTTTAGCTCATCCGTCAGATTTTAAAGTAAACGTTTTGCTCATTTCCGCCACTTTTTCCCGCAAGAAATAACGAAAATCAGCATCATCAACATAGCTAATATTTTTTTCATGATAGTTTTTCTCCTTCAAAATTTTATATTAAAATTTATTGAATAATTTCAAAATTAAACAATCTTATTTATTATTTTTATATAAGTATTATCAAGTACAAAGTCTTTTTCCTATTGGACTGAATACAATATTATGAACTCTTGGATTCAGTAATTTTGTATTTTGTCTGTAGTAAAGTAATCCCACAGGCATATCTTCTGCAATTATTCTTTCCATTTCAATCATATCTTTTACTCTTTCTTCCTGATTTCCGGAACTTTTAACTTTTTCACAAGTTCATCGTAACGAGGGTTCGAGTAATCTGAATAGTTGTTTCCATCTTTTGTCAGGAATCTGTCCAAGTAAGTGATTGCATCGTTATAATCTCCATTGTAGCCTGCAAGAGCGATTTCATAATCTCTTTGTTGCATTTTATCTAGTCTTGACTGGAATGTCATTCCTTCGATTTTTAAGATTTACTCCTAAATTTGTTCTCAAACTTTCCTGAATATATTCAGAAATAACCTTATTATTTCCAGAATCATTGAAAATCATTGTTAAATCAGGTAATTTTTGATAATCCTAGCTCCTTTAATCCTTCAGCTAGCAGTTGTTTTTGCCTTTTGTGGATTATAAGCTGGGAAAATTTTTCCAGCTTCTTCAGAGAAATCTTTTGAAATACCTGTAATTCCTACTCCCTTTTGTAGTATAAGTATAAGCTGCTTCTCCTGTATTGTCAAGAACATCCGTAATTAATTTTTCCCCTGTCTACTGCAAGTGACAACGCTTGCCTGATTTTTGTTTGCAAGAACTTTATTTTTTTCATATTATACGTCATATACCATACAGAACCATCTTTTTGTAAGCAGTTTACGTTTATCATTCTTAAACTCTTTAGCCTGCTCGATAGAGATGTTTGTTGAGTCAATTTCTCCATTTTTAAAAGGCATTTACGCTGGCATTTGCGTCATTTATGAAATAACATTTTTTTACAAATTTTAATTTGATATTGTCCTTTATTCCAGTAATTTTCATTTTTCAAATACAATTTCTGAATCTCTTGTCCAGGATTTTTATTGTGTAGACACCTGATGAAATTGACGTTTCAGGAGATGTCATATACTTTTTCTCCCGACTTTATCGTAGAATTTTTGTTAAGAGAGCATAAGTCTGTATTCTTACAATTGAATCAAAGTATGTAAGCGGATTGTTCAATGTAACTTCCAATGTGTAATCATCAACAACCTTTATACCAAGCTGATTTCTCATCTTTAATTTTTTTCCTGCATTAAATTGTTCGGCATTTTTTTATGTAAAATAATTTGTCTGCATATTCTCCTGCCGTTTCAGGCTTTAATGCTCTAATCCCAGCCATCTCTAAAGTCTTTAGCAGTAATAGGGTCTCCGTTGCTCCATTTTGCATTTTTTTCTCAAGTGGAATGTCCATACTGTTGAGTTCTCGTTGTGTTCCCACTTTTTCTGCCACACCAGGAAGAGATTTTCCATCTTCTGACTGTCTTGTCAATGTTTCAGTAATAAGCTGAATCCACAAATTCTCCTGTTGAATCATTTGCAAGCTGCGGATCATAAGATTTCCCTCTTCCTTTAAGTTGAGTTTCAAGGTTTCTGAATCTCCGCTTTTTCCACATGAAATTACGAAAAGCCAGTAATATTGTAAAGATTAGTAATATTTTCTTCATACCTGCACTCACACCTTTCTTTTGTCTATACTAAATTTAGTAAATTTGTGTTGATTTATTAATTTTTAGTTATCCACTCAGATAATTTTATTTGAATGGAAAATATAGATACTATTTTGTTATAGATGCATTAGTAAAAATCAATAGAATCTCCAACTGAACGTATCACAACGCCTTTTAACTTAGGATTTATCAAATAAACTCCCACTTCATAATAAAATGCTGGAATATGTAAAGTTGTCTGCTAATAATTTTTTCTGCCTGTTTCATTGCATCCATTCTAGTTTTTATTATCTTGATTTAACTTTAGCCAAGTCAATTAATTCATCGTATTTAGGATTTGAATATTTAGCAAAAGTTAAGATCTTTTTGCCTTTTGAATGGAAAAATTTTCCAAGGTAAGTCATTGGATCTGCATAATCGGGTCCCCAAGCATATCTTACAATGTCAAATTCTCCAGCTTTTGCACGTGCAATTCTTTCTTTTTTAGTAAGAACTTCCACTTCCACATCAATTCCTAATTTGTCTTTCCATTGAGATTGATAAAATTCAGCTTCCTTTTTACCAGTTCCATTTTTCATCACCAATAAATGCAGTTTTAACTTGTGCAGGAGTCATATTTAACTCTTTTTTAACCCTTCTTCAAACAACTGTTTTTGCATTAACGTTTGAAAATTGTGCAAATAAATCTCCAGCTTCTTTCCTAAAATCACCTTTTTCACCAGCTGTTCCATTTGAAACAATTCCAGAGCTAGTAATTCCTGCTCCATTTAAAATACTGTCTACTAATTCTTTTCTGTCTATGCAAAGAGATAACGCCTGTCTAACTTTTTGATTTTTTAATACAGGATTTGACGTATTGAAATCCTAAATAATACACTCTTCCATCAGGGAACTTGTGTAATTCAGGTTTTTCCTTCGTAATTCGCCATTTTTTCAACTGAAATTTTTTTGTTAAAATCTAATTCTTTGTTTTTCAAAAAAGATTTGTTGCAGACATCAAAAATCAGTTACAATTAGTCCTGTAAGTGTGTCAACTTTTATATTTTTGAGCATTCCAGTAATTTGGATTCTTTTTCATAACTACTTTGTTGTCATGTACCCATTCTTCCATTATGAAAGACCCGCTGTAAATAGATTTATCAGCTTCAGTTGCATATCCTTCACCATTATGCAGCCAATGCCTTTTTCATTAACTGGGAAATAGATTGGCATAATTAATGTCTTTAAGAAAGAATGGTGCAGGTTTGTGACAAAGTAAATTCAAGCGTGTAGTCGTCTTTTTAACTTTTATTCCAACTTGTCCAAAGTCCTTTAAAAGCTCCAGTGTTATATTTTCTGCATTTTCAATATAATATGCAAGAAATGAATATTCAGAAGCGAGTTTTAGGGTTCAATTCCTCTTTTTATTCCATTAAAATAGTCTTTTGCAGTAAGCGGATCTCCATTGCTCCATTTCATTCCCTTGTCTGAATTTTTAAATGTCCATACTTTTCCCATCGTCTGATTTAGTCCAGCTTTCAGCTCCAGCAGGAACAATTTCATTTTTATCATTCAATCTTACAAGGGCTTTCATAAGTCATACTTGTAATCAAAAAGTCCGCTCATATCAGTCAAAAACTTTGAGGATCTAATGATGTTGGTTCAGCTTCCATATTGAAATGATGCGGAATTTCCAGCATTGCTTCCTTTTCCGCAAGAAATATAAACATTGATACAATTAAGCAAAAATACTAAAAAGTTTTTCATATCGAATACTTTCCTTTCTAAAATTTTGTTTATTATAAATTTTTTGTTACTTAAAATATTTTTATTAAATAAGCCCTTTTTCCTTTAAGAAAGAAGTTTCTACAAAATGTCACGGCTTATATTCTGTTAATTCAGGAGTTTCAGGGATAATTTCCTATTTCAGAGGCATCTCCCATTGGACTTCTCAAATATGATTCTTCCATATCAATTTTTGTTGTCTTCTTGAAATCAGGATCTGCTATTGGTACAGCAGAAATAAGAGATTTTTGTGTAGCTATGAACAGGGATTGCTGTAAACAACTTCTGGAGTTCCCAGTTCTACTACTTTTCCACGATACATAACTGCTACTCTGTCTGAAATATATTTTCACCATTGACAAATCATGTGCGATAAACAGCAAAGTTAAATTTCTTTCTTTTTGCAAGTCCTTTTAATAAATTTACAACTTGTGCCTGAATTGATACATCCAGAGCCGAAATTGGCTCATCACACACTAATACTTCTGGATCAACAGCTAACGCTCTTTGCAATACCGATTCTCTGTCTTTGCCCTCCAGAAAATTCATGTGGGAAACGGCTTGCATGCTCCCTATTTAGTCAACAATTTCCCAAAAAGGCTGTAAACTCTTTCCATTCTTTCCTGTTTTTGAACTTTGCTAGCTTTGTGAATATCAATTCCTTCAGCAATAATATCTCCGACAGTCATTCTTGGATTAAGTGAAGCCTGAGATCTTGAAATATCATCTGAACTTTTTTGTAATTCTTTTCTTCCATAAGATTCTACTAGGTTTTTCCGTTAAATAAAATATCTCCATTTGTCTTTGTATAAAGTCTGCTGACAGTTCTTCCAAGTGTAGTCTTTCCGAACCCTGATTCTCCTACAAGACTTAGGATTTCACCTTTGTAAATGTCCATTGTAACATTTTTCCACAGCCTTTAAGACTTGTCTTTTTCATTGGGAAAATATTTTTAAATTTTTCATTTCTATTAGTTTTCTTTTTATTTTCATTAACGACATTATTTCCTCCATTCTTCATTTTGTTTAATTCATCAGCTTCTCTGATTCAAAAGGAGATTTTTATTTTTGAGCACCGTCGACATAAAGCCACGATTTTTACAAAATGTCCATTTCCTAAATCAATCATTGGAGGTTTTCTTTCATAGTCAATTTTCATTGCATATTCAGAACGTGGTGCAAATGGATCTCCTACAGGCGGTTTTAATAAATCTGGAGGAGTTCCCTGGAATAGAAAGCCAATTTTTCTCCAATTTTCATATCCAGTCTTGGCAAAGATTTTCAAAAAGTCCCCAAGTATAAGGATGCTTTTGGATTTTTAAACAGTTCCCTTACAGAACTTCTTCTAACTTTTTCTCCAGCATACATGACAACTACTCTGTCAGCAGTTTCAGCAACTTCTCCCAAATCATGCGTTATAAGTATTACAGCAATATTTAATTCTTTTTTCAGTTCATTTATCAAATCCAGTATTTGTGCTTGAATTGTAACATCCAAAGCCGTTGTTGGCTCATCACAGATCAATAAGTCTAGTTCATACGAAAGAGCAATGGCTATAACTGCTCTTTGTCGCATTCCTCCGAAAAATTCATGCGGATATTGATGAAATCTTTCTTCGGGTTTAGAATACCCAACTTTTCTAAGCATTTCAATGGCTTGCTGCTTTGCCTCTTCCTTTGTTACATTCTTATGAATCAAAAATTCCTTCCATAATCTGCTTTCCAACTTTAATTGTTGGATTAAGCGATGTCATAGGATCTTGAAATATCATTCCAATTTTTCCCTACGAAAGTTCTCTCATTCTTTCAATGGAAGCCTTTACTAAATCTTCGCCTTCAAAAAGGATTTCCCATTTTTATTTCTCCTGGATGCATTGGTATTAATCTCATAATTGTTTGTACGGTAACTGATTTCCCGAACAGACTCTCCAACGATTGCAAGTGTTTCTCCCTCGATCCACAGAAAAGCTAATACCTCTAAGGCTGAACTTCTCCAGCATACGTATTAAAAAGAAACACTCAGTCTTTTTACTTCTAATAATCCCATTCTCTAATCCTTCTGTATTAATATGGATTGTTTTTACATAACTTTTATAACTAAATACTTTATTTCTTTATTAAACTCTTTATTTGATTTTTAATCATTTAACTTTTTATTTATTATTAAAGCAAAAATTTATTAAAGATAAAATAACTGTTTGAGTTTTGAAACATTTTTGAATTATATCGATTATTCGTATTAAAATAACTTATATTCAAATCAGTCTTTATCTTTATAAGACATTTTGTGTAAAGGGATGCAAGGGTATAGTTTGAAACTCTTGCTACGTAAAACTAAAATAAATGAAATCAGAAAAATAATATTAAATTCCAGAATAGTAGACATTTTTATAAAATTTTTAAAATTTTAAATTTTTAATCTCTTAATTTTGATTTAATGCATCATTTAAAGCATCTCCAACTATATTAAATGCCAATGTAATTAATGAAATTACAACTGATGGAATGATGAATAAATATGGATATGAAGTCATATTTACGAAACCATCAAATACCAAGTTTCCAAGTGAAGCTTGTGGAATTGGTACTCCAAGACCAATGAAACTTAAAAATGCTTCTGTAAAGATAATGTTTGGTATATCTGTTGTAAGTCTTATTATTATTACACTTAATGTATTTGGAATTAAGTGTTTTTAGAGTTATCCATAAAAAGTTTCCACCAAGTGATTTTGAAGCTAATACAAACTCATTTTCCTTTTATTTTTTAGGACTTCTCCACGGACTAACAGCGAATAATTTAACCATCTTGTAAGAGACATTGCGATAATTATCGTTTTTACACTATTTCCCATTACAACCATTAATAAAAATTATATAAATCATTGATGGAATAATTAGTAAAAATTTCTACAATTCTGAGTCATTATTGTATCAATAATTCACCAAAAATATGCTGATACAGCCCCATAAAATTGTTCGAAAAACAACACAGATTGCAGCTGTTATCAAAGATAATTCCATTGAAATTCTTATCCCTTGTGAAAGTCTTGCAAACAAATCACGTCCCAAATTATCAGTTTCCTAAATAATGTCCTTTTGCAAGTCCTTTTGCTGGACTTAAAAATTTAGCTGACAAGTCTTGAGCTCGATAAGAATATTTTTGTCAAACTTTGTCCAAATATTGCTAAAATAAAGAAAATAAGAGTTATTCCCAAAAACGTCAAAAGCTAATTTATTTTTCTTGAATCTTCTCCATCCATCCTGCCAGAATGTTAAACTTGGTTTTGTAGATTACTTCACTTTGAGTGGTGTCGGGACCTACAATTTTGAAATCTTCAGGGTGTCGGGATATAATCATTTTTCAGCTATATGTATTTTCTGCCACTATACCTCATCTCCTTTTCCAAGTTTAATTTTCGGATCAACTAAAAACATACACAATATCAACAAGTATCATCATTATGATAAGGAATATCGCATAAAACACTGTAACTCCAAGTACCATCGTATAATCTCTGTCGTTGATACTGTCTACGAAATATTTTCCCAATCCTGGAATTGAAAACATTTTTTCAATTACAAATGAACCAGTCAAAACTGCCGCAATTGTTGGACCCCATTATTGTAATTATCGGTAAAATCGCGTTTCTTAAGGCATGCCCTGAAATACAATGTTTTTGGTTTAACTCCTTTTCGCAATAGCCAGTCTTATATAATCCTGGCCCATTACTTCTATCATTTTTATCTCTTAATAAACGTGCAATCAATGCCACTGTGTAAAGTCCAAGCGCAACAACCGGCAATATTTTTTTCTCAGGTCTATCCCATCCAGACAGCAAAATTCTTATAAGAGGTAAATTATACTGATCTATCAAAATCCCATTATGCACATCAACAAAATACTTTCTGCATTAGCCCTGCCAATACAAAAGCTTGGTACAGATATTCCAATTATTGCAACAATCATCGCTAATCTATCCCTGATATTTTCCTCTCTTAAGAGCGGCAATAATTCCAAGCGGAATTCCTAAAGCCAATGCAAAGATAATAGATCTGGCTCCCTAAATCTGCTGAGGTCAAGAAACTTTTCTTAATAACGTCATTACAGTTCTTCCGCGAACTTTCATGGATGCTCCCAAATCTCCTTTTGCTATGTTTTTAGATATTCAACGTATTGTTCTCCCAACGGACGGTCCAAATGGTATTTTGCCATTAGATTTTTCCTTTACTTTAGGTGGAATCGCTTTTTCGCTTTGAAACGGATCACCAGGCAACATATGTATAAGAAAAATGTAATAGTAATAACTAGCCACAACGTTACAAGCCCCATTGCGATTCTTTTTAATTAAAAACTTTAAAATATTTTTCATACTCGCTTCCTTTCGTAAAAATTTTTATATACCTATATTATATCTTATAGTCAGTCATATTTGCAAGCAATTTTGTTTATAATGTGATTTTTACTATTAATTTCTTTTATGCTTAAATATAGTTCTCTAAATCTAATATATTTAACACTTTTACATAGCCCAAATAAAAATTTAGACTATTTTAAAATAACATTGTAGTAACAACATCTAACTTAAAAATTATAGTTATCCTATTAAAATTTTAAAATGGTTTAATGTTAAAAATTAAACAAAAATTGTTTTTATTATTTTTAAACTTAATTTTTTATATGTATTGCAACGATTTAACCATCCTGCTAGCCATTTTTTCTCATTTTTGCAGGGATCCGAAATTTTTACCGTCTTTCAAGCACAAATTTTGCAGAATTACTAAATTCTTCGAGAGCCGCTTTTCCGCTGCCAGTACCTTTTCATATTTTTCCAAAACTGAAGAAGTCCCCAGCCAGCCCCATTATAAGTTTCAGTTCGAAAGTCCCTCGCCTTTGAAAGTTCACATAATCAATTAAACGGATATAGCCCATTTTGAGATTGTGCAACACGGTAAGTGTTTTTACATTTTCCGGATTATTAGCTACTTCCAGCATTTTTCCAAAGAATTTTCAAGCCGTTCAAAAATAAAACGAAACTTGATATCCTTTGTATTGTAAAGAAAATCAGTCAGCTCTGCAACATATCCTTATTTCCTACACTTTTAAGTCTGAAAAAGCTCCTCTCTGGCTCTGCCACGGCTGAATACTTATTTTCTTCCATAATTCTAGGCAGTCTTACATTGCAAAGCCTTGCTAATACTCTACAAGCTGTGGAAAACTCTCTGCAAATCTTCCTCTTTCTGCCCCTGTTTATACCAGATGAAAATGCCCAATCCAAGCGATGGAAAAATCTTCTCCAGCTATTCCAGTACACAAGCTCATCTTTTTCCCTGCCAGCCTCATTTTTAAAATTTTCTCAGCAACAACATCCAGTTCAGCCTTTGAAATTGTAAGCTTTGCTTTTTATTCGTATCCACAGCATCAGCTTTTTGAAGTAGCTTTTGCCTCATATTTTTCCTGGAAAGTCCAAATGAAGAAATCGAAATTGCTACAACATAGTGATAGCAATCAATAATTTACATTTTTTTCCCTTTTCATAAAATCTACTCCTTTTTATTAAAAATACAAAGTAATTTTTCTATATTATAACAATTTTTCTTTAATAGATTTTTCACTATCTTAGATAATAAATAAAAAGAAAAATCTAATTTTTGAAGTTATCTCAATACGTGATATAATAATAACATATATTCCAAACATCGGGAGGGAAAATGGCTAAAAATAATGGAAGAAGAAAATGCAAGTTATGAAAGCAAGGCTATTCACAAGAAATTGTGGAAAAAGTAGAAAAATTGATGCCTAAAGAGGAGATTATATACGATTTGCAGATTTTTCAAGATATTGGGAGATACGACTAGAATGAGGGATATTAAGCGCCCTGTTTCATGAGGAAATGTGCGTTTATGATATTGCAAATCTCTTGAAAATGACGCAGTCTGCTATCTCGCATCAGCTTCGGGTATTAAAACAGGGAGGTTTGTAAAACATAGGAAAGAAGGTAAAGTTGTTTATTACTCGCTTGAAGACGAGCATAAAAAGATATTGTAGGGAGCAAGGAATGACACATATTTTTAGAAAAGAAATAAATTTTTATTTGTAAGCCAAATAATTTTCCTATACAAACAATTTTAAATATGTTATAATTACATAGACAATTGTAAATATAAAAATTGTAGACAGAATTATTTTTGATAGTCAAATCTCTAAATCAAGAGGATTCTATCTAAATTTTTAGTTCTGAATAATATGGATGAGACTGACTTGAACGCAAGAGAGCTATCTGTAAATATTTACGATTGGATAAACTATAAGAAATAAAGGAGAAAGGAAGGAAAATGGCAGAAATATAAAGTAACATTTAAAGGAAATCCAGTAACTCTTGTGGGAACAGAAGTAAAAGCTGGAGAAGCGAGCACCTGCACTTTTTTACAGTTTTTATCACCGTAATTAAAGGAAGTAAAATTAAGTGATTATAAAGGAAAAGGTTGTCGTAATAGCAGTATTTCCGTCAGTTGATACTGGAGTATGTGCTTTACAGCTGGCTAGATTTAATCAAGAAGCTGCAAGTTTTGAGATGATGTCCAACTGCTTACAATTTCAGCTGATTTACCATTTGCACTAGGGAAGATATTGTGCAGACAAAGGAATTAAAAAACGCTTTAAACTAGCTTCAGATCATAAAGAGTTAGATTTTGGAACAAAATATGGATTTGTAATAAAAAGAATTAAGATTATTGTCAAGAGGAACTGTTATTGTAGATAAAGACGGTATTATCAAGTATGTAGAATATGTGAAGGAAGTTGGAGAACATCCAGATTATGAAAAAGCGTTGAAGTAATAAAAAGAATTAACTAAATATAAATGGAGCTAAACCCTAATTAATAAAGGTTTTCTCCATTTTTATTGCTTTTAATTTTTAAAAAATACCCCAATCAATGATTGAGATACTTTTTCGCCTTTTTATTATCTTCCAAGTCGCTGTTCGCTGTCTTTCGCTGTATAATACGTTGCTCGCTCAATCGCACTAGGAGTTTTTTATAAGCGTTACTGCTACCTCTGCTGGCTGTCCATTTCTGTATACAGTTAATTTTATATTTTGTCCAACTTTTTAGCAAGTAATTTCTCCAACAAATGCACCTGCAGAGTTTACTTCTTTCCGTCAACAGCTGTAATAACATCATTTTTAGTTATTCCTGCCACATAGCCGTGAAACCATTTTGAGCACAACATCAGCTATGAATACTCCGTTTGAAGATTTCAGATTAAGGGCTTTTACTTTGTCTTGATCTAAATTTCCCGAAGACACGCCAATGTATGGTCTTTTCAAATTTACCATTTGCAATAATTGAATCTTTGACTGTCATTGCTAAGTTCGCTGGAATAGCAAACCGATTCCTACACTTCCTCCACTTTGTGAATAAATCGCAGTATTTACTCCGATAACTTTTCCCTGTTATGTCAATTAACGGACCTCCACTATTTCCCGATTGATAGAGGCATCTGTTTGAATAAAGTTTTCTATTTCTTCAATTCCGATGAACTACGCTTCCCAGCGCTCACAATTCCAACTGTCATCGAGTCATTCAATCCCAACGGATTTCCGAAGGCAATTGACCACTGTCCGATTTGAACTTGATCTGAATTTGCAAATTCTAATCGGTTTAAAAGTCTCATTTGAATCAATTTTCAGTACAGCGATGTCAACTTCAGGCGAAGTTCCAAGTTTTTGTACGGTATTCACGTCCATTTCGAGAATTTTACATAAATTTCGTCTGCACCAGTCGATAACATGAGTTATTTGTAACAACATATCCATCCTTTGAAACAACGAATCCTCGAACCTAGTGACCCCTGATTCACGTTTTTCCCTGTCCTCCGAACGTCCAAAATAGCATTTCTTCCAGCGGATTATACGTATTTACCATAACCGTTTTTTTAGTTCTGATATTTACAATTGAATCCTTAACGCTGTTATGCACACTTACAAAAAGGCATCCTGCGTCTGTACCGCATTTTTAGTGTACTTCTGCAAATCTTCCCGAGAAATTGTCTCTTTGCTGCTCAGTATCCGCTGTATTATTTTTATTTTCTACGTTATTTTCCAGTCTTGTTGGAACAGCTTAAAAATTAGAAACAACATCGAAAATAAAGCAAAATTTTCTTTATTTTCCCTTTTTATAAAATTTATCATATTTATTTACCTCATTTCTAGTTTTATAGATAAACTTATTTTTTAAAAATTATTTTTAGAATATAATCTCAAACTCTTGATCTCTTCCAATCTTTTATGAGTTTGCTTCCTAGAGGCTGGATATATTTTAGTGAATAAAAATTTATTATTCTTATGATTTTTATTTGAATTTCATTTATTAAACCGTATTTTTTTGCAAATTCATAAATAACCTGCTATGCTTATTGTCTTTTTCCCTATAATATGTTATCCTATACTCAGTAAAAATTAAATAAAAATATATAAAAATTAAGGAGAAAAATCAATAATGTTCAATAATTTAGGAGACAGATTTAAGGATATATTCAAAAAGTCAGTGGACAGGGAAAGTTGACTGAAAACAATATGAAGGATGCTTTTGAGGGAAGTAAGACTGGCATTGCTTGAAGCAGATGTAAATTACAGCGTGGCTAAGAACTTTTGTAGCAAAAGATTCGGGAAAAAGGCATTGGGAGAACAGGTTATCAGTGGGAGTTAATCCCTACACAGCAATTTATAAAAATTGTAAATGACGAACTAGTGGAAGTGCTTGGAGGGTCAAATGTTTCGATTGCTAAAAGCTGATAAAAAAATCCTACCATTGTAATGCTTTCTGGACTTCAAGGGGCTGGGAAAACTACGTTTTCTGGAAAATTGGCAAAGCATCTGAAATCGAAAAGGGGAAAAGCCATTTTCTGATTGGGGCAGATGTTTATAGACCTGCTGCAAAAAAGCAATTGAAGGTGCTAGGGAGAGCAAGTGAAAAGTTCCTGTATTTACGATTGATGAAAGTACAGATGCACTGGAAATTGTAAAACAGGGAATTGAGGCTTCAAAAACTGAGCATGCAACTTATGTGATTATTGATACGGCAGGAAGATTGCACATTGATGAACAGCTTATGAGTGAATTGCAAGACATAAAGGATAGTTTTTAATCCGAATGAAATTTTTGCTTGTGGTTGATGGAATGACAGGACAGGATGCGGTTAATGTAGCAAAAGGAGTTTAATGAACAGCTTGATATTACTGGGGTTGTGCTTACAAAACTGGACGGAGATACTCGTGGAGGGGCGCCCTTTCAGTAAAGGAAGTTGCAGGAAAGCCAATTAAATTTCATAAGTGAAGGGGAAAAAGCTGGATGACATCGCACCATTTCACCCAGACAGGCTTGCTTCACGTATTCTTGGAATGGGAGATGTCGTTTCACTTGTAGAAAAAGGCACAGGAAGCTATTGATGAAAAAGAAGCCAAGAAAATGGAAGAGAAAATTTAGAAAAGAACCAGTTTGACTTTTGAAGATTTCTTAAAAGCAGTTTAAAAATGATAAGAAAAATGGGATCAATTGCTGGAATTATGAAAATGATACCAGGAGTTGACACTAGCATGATTGACATGGGAATGGCTGAAAAGGAAATGAAAAAGGTCGAAGCGATTATTTTTCAATGACAGTTCAGGAAAGACGTGATCCAAAAACTTCTAAAAAAATGGAAGCCGTAAAATGAGAATTGCCAAAGGAAGCGGAGTTCAGGGTAAATGACGTAAATAAATTAATAAAACAGTTTGAGCAAAATGAAACAGATGATGAAAAATGTTCAATAGTGGCGGTATTCCTGGATTTGCGGTGGCGGATTCATGAGAGGCAGAAGAAGATAGATTTTTACAAAATAAAAAGGAGAAAAATTAAAATGAAAAAAATTAATTTTGATATTATTTATTATTTTTGGGACACTTTCGTTTTTCAGCTTTTTGACAAAGTTGTAATTGGAGTTATTAATGACAATTATGAAAGTCCAATAATATCGTGGGAACAATAAATAGAGGAGGACTTGCAAAATCTTCTTTCCAAGCTGAAAAAGGACGGAGATTTTGCAAAAACAGATGTACAAAAATCTTTCGAGCGCAAATAAAAGTCGAATTTATTATAGAAAAACACGATGAACCTGCACTTTTAAGTGTTTGCTAAAATTATTTTGAAAAACAAGTACAAAGGGCAATTGAAGTTACGGAAGTAGCCACGTCAGAAAAATAGGAACATCCGTCAAATTACCACAAAAACGGCTGGACTTACAACATTTATCCTTATACAAATGTAATACTCGGGAACCGTAACAATTTCGGAATTGACACTAACAAGGGGAGAATTTGTACAGGATTTATTTCAGAAAGGCAAAAGTGGCGTTAAAATAAGCTAATTACAATTTAAAGAGAGCAGGATTTTTATGAATGCTCTTTTTGTTTGCAATGTTATTTCCTAAAATAATTTTTCTATTTTAAATAATTTTACTGTATTTACAGTTATTTAGATACTAATTACACATACATTTATTAATAAAATTTAATTTTTAAAATTGAAAAATACTTGACTTTTTACATTATATGATATACTGTAATTGTAAAAGGTAATATAAAATATAAAAAGGAGCTGATTAGCATGAAAAATTAATTCTAGTAGGATTTTTAGCATTTGGAGCATTAGGATTTTCAAGATATGTAGAGGAGTGTTATGTTACTGGTAAAACACGTAGATCTGTAACTGTGAAAGTGCAGAATCGGGAAGAACATTCCAATTTACAAGTGGTAGACTATCTTCTGTTTCAACAGGATATTCTTATAAAATTTATTTTGAAGGTACTGGATACAGAGGATTGCGTTTAACTAGAGCAAAACTTCTTGCAGGTTAATAAAAACTAAAAATCTTTACCAACAATAAAAATTATTAAAAACTCTAGGTTTATAAAAACTTAGAGTAACTAAAAAAATGTTGTTATATCCAAATACTAGATTTTATTAATCGATTTTGAAAAATTTGAAAAATATATAAAAAGATATTGGATTATTATAACTTTTTCTAGTATAATAAATTTGTATAATTTTTAGTATAAAAAAAGGAAAAATTCAATGAAAAAAAGGTATCGGAAAATCACACAGTAAAATAATATTAATTGGAGAACATTCTGTTGTTTACGGCTATCCTGCCATCGCTATTCCACTATTGGAATTGAATGTATTGTGGAAGAAGCAAAAAGCAGCTATTTCCATAATAAGACTGATACTCTTTCAGTTGCTCTTTTTACTGCGTTAAAAATATTTTAAAAAAAGAAAATGCAAAAATAAAATATAAAGTTACCTCTCAAATTCCCCCAAAACGTGGTATGGGCTCTTCAGCTGCAGTCAGCATTGCCGCAATCAGAGCAGTATTTGACTATTTTGAGGAAAATCTGGATGATGAATTGCTGGAAAAACTGGTTCACACGGCAGAAATTGTAGCCCACACTACACCAAGCGGGCTGGATGCCAAAAACTGCCTTAGCAACAAAGCCATAAAATTTATAAAAGAACAAGGGATTTTCATACATTGACTTAAATCTCGATGCATATCTTGTAATTGCAGACACAGGAATTTATGGAAATACATGAAGCAATTAAAAAGGTTAAAAATTTAGGAAGTAACGCTGACAGTTCTTTAAACAAATTAGGAGAATTGACAGATGAAATGACTAAAAATCTTAACTGAAAAATATTGAATCCAAAGAAGAAAAAGTGGATAAAATAGGAAAAATTATGACAAAGGCAAATATAGAACTCAGAAACTTTGAACATAACCATTGAAAAACAGACTTATTTGTAAAAAACAGCAATTGAAAATGGAGCAAGTGGAGCAAAAATTTCTGTGGAGGATTAGGGAGGCTGTGTAATTGCACTTAGCTAAAAATCTGAAAATTGTAGAAAAATAAAAAGATAAATTGTTAAAATATGGAGCAGAGAATATTTGGGTGGAGAAAATTTAATAAAAATAAAGGAGTAAAAATGGTAAAAGTCAAATCTTATGCTAATATTGCGATTATAAAATACTGGGGAAAAAAAGATGCAGACAAAAATGATACCTTCCACAAGCAGCATCTCTTACCCTTAATGATATGTTTACAGAAACAGAGATGGAATTTATAAAATGATGAAGATATTAAAATTGCAGTTGAAAAAGAGATAAAAAGCGAAAATTGTAAAGATAAAGTATTCAGACATGGCAGATTTGTTTTTATTTGAATGGAGAATTGCAGGATAGTGTGCATACAGAAAAAGATTAGCAAAGTTGTGGATTTATTCAGGGAAAAATAGGAATCAGAAGGTAAAAATTTCTACAACAAATAATATGCCAACAGCTGCGGGACTTTCTTCCAGTTCAAGCGGTTTATCTGCTATAATAAAAAGCTTGCAATGAACTTTTTGAAAAACTATACACAATCTGAACTTGCACAGATTTCAAAAATTTGGTTCGGGATCTTCTTCGAGAAGCTTTTTGGACCTGTTGCGGCTTGGGACAAGGATACTGGAGAAATTTATGAGGTAAAGACAGATTTGAAAACTGGCGATGATTGTGCTTTGTGCTGAATGAAAATAAAAAGGAAATTTCAAGCCGAAATGGAATGGAGCTTTTGTGCCAAAAACTTCAACATATTTTTGATGAGTGGGTAAAACAATCGGAAATTGACTTTGTAAATATGAAAAAAATATCTTGCTGAAAAATGATTTTGAAAAAGTGGAATTTTGACAGAAGAGAATGCTCTTAGAATGCACAAGACAACTGAAACTGCAAATCCTCCGTTTACATATTTTAATGAAAAACTTATGAAGCAATGGATTTTGTAAAAATTTGAGAAATAATGGAGAAAAATGCTATTTTACAATGGATGCGGGGCCTAATGTGAAAGTACTTTTGTCTGAAGAGGATTTGGAGAAAATTAGCAGGAATTTTTGAAGAAAAGTATAAGATTATTGTGAGCAGGACTGTGAAAATTATAATTGTGAAAATTATAGTAAAACTGCTTTAAAACAAAACTCAAAAAGTTATGACTATTTTACTCAAACCTTAAATTTATATAATTTTTAGTAGTTTAATTTTAAGTAGGTTTGAGTATAATTTGAAAAATTGAAAATAAAAATTATGATATATTCCTAAAATTGTTTTGATTTTATCAGTTTAATATTGAAAGAGTTAAGATATATTTTTGAAAGGATTTTTGAATAATGGATAAATCAAGAAAATTTGACATAGCTATAGGCATATTATTTGGAATTATGACAATAATTTTAATTTATTTATTTTTAGTAATAACATATTTTTTTATGTGGGCATTTCAGCGGCACCATAATATACTAAGCTGGTATATTAGACCACTATTTATTATTCCAATAATCTGGAGTGCATACAAAAAGAGTTTTTCAGGAATTTCAATTTCTATTTTTGGTCTGTTTACGAGTATGTTCTGGTTTCCAAAGCCAAATATAACTAATCCCTGAAATTGTAAAAATTTTTTTAAATTTTGAAGCAAATTATTTGAAAAGTGGATGGACAATAGATAAAATTGTCCCTGCTTTTTACTGTTATAGTTTTTGTTTTTTATAATAGTTTCAACTTGGACAAAAACTGGAAATTACTTTTTATTAATTTTAATAGCAACTGCAATTCTTAAAATATTTAACAGCTACCTTTTAACTGGCAAGAGTGCATTGTCAATGTTAAAGCCTGCAATTGCTGGAGTAATTATCTGTATGATAGCTGTATTTGTCTTAAAAAGAAAAACTAATGAAAAAGGAGGAAGAAGAAATAAAATATGAAAAATATTATCAATTATTGTAGGATTAATCTTAATATCTACAATAACAAGTTGTCAAAAATGATAAAAAATTATTGAAAATGATTTAAAAAAATTTAATAGAATTCACTCGAAACGGTGGTTATAAATCATCAAATCATGATAAAATGGTGCTATAACATTTGAAGCAAATTGATGAAGGATATAAAAATGTCCTATAAAATTAATAAAACAAACAGAAGAAAAATAAAAATAAAATTATCGTAAATATTACTATAAAAGTATCCTCGATTTATCAGAAGCAATAGAAATATTTAAAATAAAATATTAGAAGAAAAGACAAAGACTTTTTGAAATCACCAAATCCCTACTGTAAGGTCAGATGATGAAATGATAAAAATTGACTACGCAATTTTTAAAAAGAATCTGTAAATGAAAAATTGAATGATCCTAATCTAAGATATTTTGAAGAAACGTTTGATATTGTATATGTAAAAACATAACGATAATTGGGAAATGCAAGACAGCTCCACAATTCAACAAAGCGATGTTCTTTAATTTGCAGTTTTAACTCATTTACTCAAAATTAAGGATTTTTTAAGGCAAAAACTTAAAAATTTTACAACAAAAATAAAATAACATAGAAAAAGGAGGAGAAATTGTGGGATATATAAAAATACTTGATGAAAAAGTGTCAAATATTATTGCTGCTGGGAAGTTGTGGAAAATCCTGCTTCGATGATTAAGGAGATGATTGAGAACTCGTTGGATGCGAAGGCTACAATGATAAAAATTGAAGTTTTCAAATCTGGAACTGATGTTAAAGTAAGTGATAATGGAATTGGATATGGATAGGACGATACGCTTTTGTCGGTGGAGCGAGCATGCTACTTCTAAGATTAAGGAAAAGGAAGATGTTTTTAATTTAAACACTTATGGGTTTCGTGGAGAGGCTTTGTCATCTATTGCGGCGGTGTCTCAAGCTTACGATTACTACACGTTCTGAAAATAGTCCTGTAGGATACAAAATTGGCTGTTATGGCGGAGTTGTGAGAAAATTTGAGGAAGTTTCGAGAAATGTCGGAACAGAAATGGAAGTCAGGGATTTATTTTACAATACGCCTGCCAGACGGAAATTTTTACGAAAAATGTCAACAGAATATGGTAAAATTAGGATATTGTACTAAAGGAAGCTCTTTCAAACAGCAATGTGGCATTTTCTCTGGAACTAGATGGGAAAAGTACTATAAAGACTAGCGGAAAGGGGATTGACAATACAATCCTTGAATTATTTGGAAAGTCAGTTTTGAGAAATTTGAAAAAATTTGAATATGGATATTTAGGTAACGTAGAAATTTTTACGAAGTTCAAAGGACTTTATGTTTACTTTTGTAAATAACTGATTGTAAAAGTCAGCAACTATCGAGCGTGCTGTTATAGACGGCTATTATACTAAACTAATGAAGGGGAAAATACCCATTTGCAATTATACAATACTGATCCAAAGGAAATAGATGTAAACGTTCACCCATCCATAATAAAATTCTCAAATGATAAAAATTGTTTATAATGAAATAAAATCAGCAATTGATGACTTTTTTTACTACAATGACAGGAAAGCTGGCAACCTAACATTGACCTGATAAAGAAAAATATTAACATTAATGAAAATGTCTCTGTGGAAAAGGATGACTTGTTTTTCCGATGATGTTTTGAAGGGGAAAACCAAAAAGTTATAAGTTTGGAAACTTTTTGATGGAAAGATTTTTAGAAAATACTAAAAATTTAAAATGAAAAAGATAATTTTTCAGCGGATGATTTTAATAAAAATGATAGAAATTCTGAGTTTTCTGATAATTCCGAAAATATTACATATAATACTTTTTCAAGTGATGAAAATTTTATAAATAATAAAAACGAAAATATCTCAAGCCTTGATGAAATCATGGAATAAAATGAATGAAAAATTCAAATAAAAATTGTGGAAAAATAATGTGGAAAAACTTTTGAAATTGAAGATAAATTTTCAGACATGGGAACATAATAGCAATTTTTGAGAATTATAAAAATACTGCTGAATATAGAAATTTTGATACTATAAATGAAAAATACTGCAAAATGAATCCCATTATAAAGTTGGAACGTTTGAAAAGCATGTTGGAAAGCAGTTTCATTATGATATTCTGGGGCAGATTTTTGATACATATATTCTTGTTCGCAGAGATGATGAACTGGAAATTTATGATCAGCATATTATTCACGAAAAGAATTTTTTATATGAAGAGCTAAAGACAAGTTCTATAATAAGAAAGCTAGAGTCACAGCATTTATTATTGCCTCTGAAAATGGAGATTACAGGAATTGATATTATTTTTGAAAAATATTGAAATTTTTAGAGATTTTTGGATTTGATATTGACGAATTTTCAGAAGATGAAATTGTGATTCGTGCTGTGCCTGCCTTTTGACTTTCGGGATAGCATTGAAAAACGTCTTTTTACAGTTGCTCATGGATTTGAAAAATGAAGTTGAAATAAAGGATTTACGGGAAAATATTATTATTTCTGATGTCGTGCAAAGGGAGCTGTAAAAAGCCTGGACAAAGGCTTGATATGTTTGAAAATGCAGAATATGGTGCGAAGGATTCACGAAGTTGGGAAATATACGTGTCCGCATGGACGTCCAATTATTGTAAAACTCTCTAGAAACGATTTGGACAAAAATGTTTGGCAGAAGAAAATAAGGGTAAAAAAATTGAGAAAATTTAGTAAAAATTGAAAAACTTTTGACAATAAGGAAAAATATGATAAGAATTAATGTAGTGTGTATTGGAAAAAAATAAAAAGATAGATACATAAAAGAGGGAATAGCTGAGTTTTCAAAAAGGTTGTCAAAATACATAAAACTCGATATTACTGAACTGGCTGAAGAAGATGATAACAAGGGATTGAAAAATGCAATAAATTCAGAAACTGAAAGAATAATAAAATGCTATTTCATTATTCATACAATATTTTGCTTGATTTAAATGGAAAAATGCTATCTTCCGAAGAAATGGCAGATAAAAATCGAAAAATTTCCATAACAAACAGTGAAATTAATTTCATAATAGGCGGATCCAATGGTGTAAATGACAACTTGCGAAAAATTGTAGACTTTTAGGCTATGTTTTTCACCAATGACGTTTCCACATCAGCTTATGCGATTAATTTTGACAGAGCAAATATACAGATGGATTTCAATTAATAATAATATAAAAATATCATAAATAATGGAGGAAAAATATGTATTCTGCTGGGGAAGAATTTGAAAGAATTAACAACGAAGGAGATGTAGAAGGTTATACTTGCCTTTTCCAATGTTACGGTAGGAGATAAGGAATATTTAGTTTGTGATGATGAAACTGGGGAAAAGAAAGTATTTTATTATGACAGTATTGAAGAGGAACTGTATGATTTAGATGAGGATGAAGAAGATCAGGTGCTGGAAATATGGAATGATGAATATTACGGCTCTGACAAGGATTATATGTATTGGAATGAAGATTTTGGGGAATATGATAAAGATGAAAATGTGGATGGAGAATATGATGAAAGAAACTTTGACGCATTAGAAGACGAAGATGATGAAAATGAATTTTTGGCAATGAAGACGAAGATGACGAGGATTTATCTGAGTTCTTAGATGATTTCTTTGACGATGATGAAGATGAATAAAAATAAACTAAAAGGAATGAAATGAAAATAAGAATAAAAAGTTCGGATAGCTTTTGAAACAAAATTATGAAAAATTATTTGAACTGGAAAAATGATAAATCTTGAAGAGAATATCATTATAAAGACGAATATGGAAACTGTAAAATCATTGATAAAAGGTGATTTTGTAGAAATTTTTCGCTATGGACAAATCAATTCCAAGCAAATATTTAAAAATAATAAAAATACTTTTATTTACCTATATTACAAAAGCAATTTCATGGAAAAATATGAGATTTTTACATTTGAAAAAGAAAATGGAAAAATAATGCTGAATATGATATAATAGATGGTAATGAAGTGATAAACTAGTATAAATTTAGAAGTACAATTTATAGATATTTAAGCAGGAGCATCAATCACTATCTTTTTGGCCAGCTCTACGTAAAACTTTTTATAAAAATATTACTATAATTGAATTAGAGAAATATTTTTGATTTTTGGGAATGAAATCTATTATTTAGATTTTATTTTTTAAATCTAAATAGTAGAAAGATAAAAGATATAAATACATTTTTTCATAATAAAAACAGAAAGGAAAAGTGAATGAGTAATCAAAAACCACAATGATAATGGTATTATAAAAGAAAAATTAAAAAGTAGAAGTAAAAGAAATAGGCATTGAGCCTTATGGACGAAAAATACGAAAAATTAAATGATATTGCAGAAATAAATCAATACGATGAAATCCCATGATAAAGTATTTAAAAACAGCGGGAAGAATCGTTGCCTTCAGAAGAATGGGGGAAAAATGGATTTGGACAAATTCAGGATCCAACTGGGAAAATTCAGTATTATGTAAAAAGATGAAGTTGGAGAAGAACAGTATGAAATTTATAAAAATGGGACTTGGGATTTTATTGACTTGAAGGAAACTTTTTAGAACTAATACTGGAGAATTGACTTTAAGAGTAGATTCTTTTGAAGTATTATCTAAAAATGTACGTCCACTTCGAGAAAAATTTCATGGGTTAACTAACATCGAAAACTCGTTACAGACAAAGATATGTAGATCTTGTAATGAACAGGAAGTTATGGATACTATGAAAAAGATTTCAAATTATAAGATTTTTTAGAAGCTATCTTGAAAAACAAGGATTCACAGAAGTGGAAACTCAATGATGCACCCAGTTGCTGGAGGAGCTACAGCAAAGACCATTTGTAACACATCATAATGCACTTGATATGGAGCTATTTTTGAGAATAGCACCTGAATTATACTTTAAAAAGACTGCTTGTAGGTGGATTTGAAAAAGTATTCGAAATAAACAGAGTTTTTAGAAATGAAGGAATTTCAATAAAACACAATCCAGAATTTACAATGATGGAACTGATCGAGCTTATGCTGATTTTAATGATATGATGGACTTGACAGAAGATTTGATTTCAAGTTTGACGTTTGAGATTACATGTAAATATGAAATTGAATATGAAGATAAGACTATCAATATGGCAAAAGCCTTGAGACGTGTTACAATGAAAGACATTGTAAAAAGAAACAACTGGATTTGATTTTGACACAGTTAGCAGTGATGAAGATGCGATAAATAAAGCGAAAAGGAAATGAATATTCCACTAGAAAAGGACAGAACTTATACAAAAATATGGAATTTTAAACTTGATATTTGAAGAAAAAGTGGAGGAACTTTATTAAATCCAACATTTATTACTGAATATCCAAAGAAATTTCTCCACTTTCAAAAACCAGAAAAGGTGAAACTGAATGGGTAGACAGATTTGAATTATTTATTTCAGGGAAGAGAATTTGCAAAATGCTTATTCGAGAATTAAATGATCCGAGAGATCAGAAGGAAAGATTTGAAGAACAGGTGAAATTAAAAGGAAGCTGGGAGATGATGAAGCGCAAGGAATGGATTTAGACTATATCCGTGCCTTAGAATACGGAATGCCGCCAGCTGGAGGACTTGGGAATAGGGAATCGACAGATTAGTTATGTCTGCAGACAAATTCTGCTTCAATAAGGGATGTTATTTTATTCCCAACTTTAAAGAAAAGATATTGAATTATAATTTTTAACATAGCATAGATTGTATAATATCAACAAATTTATATAAAACCTAGGTTTATGAAAACTTTTGAGTCTTTTATACAGCTATATAAAGGGATATTGCTTTTTATACTAAACTCCATTGCAAAAACAGAAATAAAATTCCATAGTAATTAATTTGACAGCCTTGTTAAAAATAATCAATTTATTTAAAAATAAATTTGAACAATAAGCATATCTTGTGGTATAATAATAGCAAGCTATATATATATGGAGAGAAAAATGATAAAATTAATTTTACTGGATGTGAGATGGAACACTTACTGATGGCGGTATCTACCTTGGGAAATAGCGGAGAAGAATTAAAGAAATTCAACGTAAAGGACGGCTATGCTATCAAAATGCACAAAAATTAGGGCATTGAATTTGGAATTATTACAGGCGCAAATCTGAACTAGTAAAGCAAACGTGCCGAAGACTTTAAACATAAAATACTTGTATCCGGGACATTTCAGAAAAAACTGTTATTTTAGATGAAATAATGCAAATCATCAGGTCTTCAAAAAGAAGAAATTGCCTATATGGTGACGATTTAAATGATATAAAAATCATGAAAAAGTAGGATTTTTCCGGAACTCCACTAGATGGAGTAAATGAAGCAAAAAAATAATAGCAGACTTTCGTTTCAACAAAAATGGTGGAGAAGGAGCAGTGAGGGAATTCATTGAAACTATTTTGAAAAAGATAAATTATTTCAAAAATTTTTGATTAATGTAAAGTAATTTAAAAATCAAAAAGTTTAATCAAAACAAAGATAATATTATTTTTAGGAGGAAATAATGGCAATAAAATATTTGGACGCCAGAGGCTAAAATTAGTCTTCATTGGTGGTGGAAAGTGGGTTTACAAAACACGAGGACTTATTAAATGAATTAAATGTTTATCCTAGTACTCGATGGAGATACAGGAAGTATATGTCTATGACATTAAATTCGATGATAAATGATTTGGAAGAAAAACAGATGATAAAATAAAAATGCCACAACTTGTAGAAGTAGTTGAAGAGCTGTACTAATGGGAGCTAGAGAAACTCGGTACAATCTTATCACAAGTAATAACAGGATTTTTAAAAGGTATCGGAGATAAAGTTAAATTGCTTCCAAAGATGTTGCCGAAGCTCTTCAAGTGCCAAGGAAACTGCTTACAGCGCTGTAAGTCGAACCAATAGAAGGAACAATTTTGACAGTTATCAGAAAGATTTCTGAAAAAGCTTTGCAGAATGTGCGCGGATAAATTTGAAGATTTAGTGGAATTTTTGAGAGAAATCGTTAAAGCTGGAGAGCAGGCTGTGGAAGAAACACCGAATTACTGCCAAAACTAAAAAGAAGCTGGAGTAGTTGACGCTGGTGGAAAAAGGGCTGTTTTTCTCTTTTGAAGGATTCTATAAAGTTACAACGGAATTAAATTTGATTAGTTGAATTACAAAAAGGCTCAAGTAAAGGAAAATGAATTTGATAAAAACAATAGCAAATATTAATCACGATCCCGAAAGCATTCATTTTCCAATACTGTACAGAATATATTATTCTAAATGGAGACTTTTGACACAGAAGAATATAAAAACGATAGTACTTGAACTGGGAGATTCTGCTAGTATTTTGCACAAACTTCCAAAGTTCAAGACTCATATTCATACCAACCATCCTGGAAAAGCAATGGAGATAGCGCTTGAATATGGGACTCTTGATGAAGATAGAAAATATGAGATTGCAGCATGATAATCTGCAAATCTTCAGTGAACGGGACGAAGCTAAAATCTTTGTAAATCCACTGATAAAAACAAAATCTTCGTTTTGTAATTCTTGCTGATTCTGAAAACTTGAAAGATGAATTTTTGAAAATCGGTGCCGATGTGGTTATTCTTGGAGGACAGAGTAAAAATCCAAGTGTTCGTGAAATATTAAATGCAATTGATAAAGCTGAAAAAAGAAAAATGTCTATGTCTTGCCAAACAACAAAATGTTATTACAACAGCTAAAATGTACCGCTGAAAAATCTCAAAAACTGTAATGGTTCGGATACTAAAACAATGCTTGACGGGTATTATTTCTTAAAACACAAGGAAAAATGACATTGACGAAGTAAAAGAAGTCGTCGCAAAGAAACTATTCTGTGGAAATTACTAAAGCTGTAAGAGATACAAAAGTAGACGAACTGACAATAACAAAAATGACTTTATGAGGGCTTGTAAATGGAAAAATAAAATATGCATCGTTAAAAAGATATTACAGATGCTATATTAGCTGATTTAGTAACTAAAAATACAATAACAGCCATTATAGTAAGCGGAAATGAAAAAGATGAAAATTCACATATTGAAGAAAAAATTATCTCGAATAAAAACTTACAATTATTGATGGAAATCTGGAAAATTACTACTATTACCTGTATATTGAAAAATAAAGATCCAAATATGCTCGAAATAGCTATTTTGACAGACTCTGATATCAGATTTGACATACGAAGATATTGAAGGTCGCCAATAAAATTGTGCCTTTGAAAATTGATATAAATGGAGAACTTTTATAGAGACGGAATAGAAATTACACCCGAATTTTGGCATGAAAGTGCTTGACAATGACGCGACGAATAAAGACATCTCAGCTTATCACCGCAAGACTTTTTAAATGCCTCACAATAAACTATTTGAAAAAGGCTATAAAAAGATAATTTCAATTCATCCATCTTCAAAATTAAGTGGAACGATATACGTCTAAAGTTGGACGAAGTTTGACAAACAGGAAAAATGACATTGAATTAATTGATAGCATGGGAGCTTCATTGTCTGCAAGGATTCTTGCTCTTAGGAGTTCGCATGGAAAATCAATAAGAGGAGAAAGCTTTTACAGAAAATTATCAACTGGGTAAACAACTTCAGAACAAAAGGAAAACTTCTATGATTATTCCGGACCTTGAAATATCTTGAAAAAGGCGGAAGAATCGGAAAAGCAAGTTCAACAATAGCAGGAGCATTAAATATGAAACCTATTTTAACTGTAAACCAAGGAGAAGTTACAGTTGAGAAAAAGTTCTAGGTGAACGTAATGCACAAAAATACATCGAAAATACATTGAACGTGAAAGCAAAGAAACAGAGCATCGTTCTTATGAGCTGGTTGCGGAACTCCGACAGAGCTTGAAAATATAGTGAGAATTCATTCAGAAGTGAAAATAATCCGAAAATAAACTCATTAATATTAAACAGAGAAATTGAGCGGTAATTGGTGCTCACGCAGGACCCTGTTTACGGAGTTTTTCAGTATTCCCAAGATTGAGTTAACATATTAATAAATTAAAATTTTCAAAAGTAATAAAACAGAAAGAGGTATACCTTTGAAATTTAAATTTTTGATGAAAATAAATTCAACAAATACATATTTAGAGAAGTTTGCACAAGTAGAAGAATTTGAAGTTATAGTTGCAAAAAGCAAACAGATGGAAAAGGTAAAAGGATAGTACATGATTTCAAACGAAGGAGCCGCACTGTTTTCCTTTGCCGTCAATGACAATACTGAACTGATGAAAAATAACGATTTTTGCACAGACTGCATCATATAACGTATTAAAAGCACTATATAGACAGCCAAGATAAGCTAACTTTTAAAATGGCCAAATGATATTTATTATGAAAATAAAAATATGCGGATTTTCATGGAAAAGTATAGAGATCACATAATTGTAGGAATTGGAATAAATATTAACAATACTGATTTTTGGAATGTTTCGTGAAAAAGCCATTTCCTTGTAGAAATTACTGGAAAAATTCATCCAGTACAGCAAATTATAGAAGAAGTCGTGTCAGTTTTTGAGAATCAATTTACAGTTTAAACAAGAAATGGAAAATATTTTTACAAATTGTAAATGAAAATAGCTACTTAAAAAGATATATATTAATAAAACGAAATGGCAAATTTTGGAAAAAGAATACAGATTCCTATCGCGTAGATAGAAGAGGTCAAATCTCATTGATTGGTAAAGATAGTGATGAAGTGAAATTTTACTTCTGAGAGTTTTAAAGTTATATAAAATTTATAGAACTGACAAAAGGAATATCTCTTCCGAATTATAGAAGAATATTCCTTTTTATCGATTATTTTTATTATCCCCATTTCTCCAAGATACCTGTCAATTCCGTTTTTCCAATCTCGGAATCTTTTTCCCAGCAGTTTTCAACCTTTTCAGAAGATACTGAAAAATAAGGTCTTTTAGCCTGAAAGATTGAAATCTTTTGTTTTTGCGGTTTCAAGAATCCTTCCAACCTATTTTTCAAGCACATATTTTGCCTGTTCATACTTGCGGCAATCCCATTATTTGTAATATGATACAATCCGTACTTTTTCCCGTCTGTATAAGTCTCCATGAAAATTCTGCCAAATCTTTTGAAGCAAGTTGGGACAGAAATTTGATCATCAACTATATTTAATTTGTCACGAGTCTTGCTCCAGTTAATGACCTGTGTGTTAAAATTCTTCCGTTTATTCCAAAAAGCCACGAAGTCCTTATTGCAAAAGACTTGTGCCAAGCAGTACAAAACAGATCCCCTTCATGCTTTGAAATCGCATATCTAGAAAAGTGGATTCGGAACATCTTCTTCAATATAAGGAGTGCCCTCCATCAAAATACAAAATCTGTAGAATAAGCTACTGTGTTCATCTGTTTAGAAAATTCTACTCAATTTTCGGGGAGCTCTTTGATCTAATAGCGTTATTATTTATTTCTGGCTTGTCCACATCATATATATGCGAGCACAATTTATTACGTGTGTAAATCATTATCAAAAAATTTTCCAACTCTATTACTATTACTTACATTTAATTCTTTATGGTCAGTTGCAACATAATTTTATATTTAAATTGTCAAACAGTTTTTGGAAATCATGACCCTAATTGACCATCTGAGCCTGTTAAAAGTATTTTTAATTTATTATTTTGAGAATGTCATTCAAGTTGCCCTCCCTTCTTTGTAATAAAATTCCTCTAAATATATAAAATCTATTTAAAGACAAAACCAAAAGTCACAATTTTCCTCCGTAGTATGTCAGCTTAATATTAAAGGGATTTAACTATATTATACAAAAATGACCGGAATAAGTCCAGCCTTTATTCATCCTTTTTATTAGCTGTTGTTTTTAATGGCATATCTATTTTAGATTTCTTTTAAGTCTAGAAATCTCTTAAATCTATTCTTTTGACATCTGTTATTTCAAAATATTCTTCAATTAGTCTTTTTATCATCTGTCAACAATTCTTCATTCTTAAGAAATATTGCCTTTATCATGGTGTAATCCCTATTATCAAAATATCTTTTTGAAAGAAGTTTTTATAGAGTTTTTAGCTCCAATCAGTTATTATCATGCTGTCTGTAATAAATTAGAGGTTGATTAATAAATATTCTCTCAAAAACAGTTCTGCAACAATATGAATATATCTGTCATGCAAATATGCCTCTTTAGGAAAAGGCAGAATAAAATTTTTTATTTCTTTTGAAATTAAAATTAGCAGCTCCTTGTACAAAATAATTGAAGAATGTGTCTCTAATCCTCTGCTTTTTAGAAATAAAAGTCCGGGTTGAAGCATCTGATTATCTTTTATTAAACAAAATAGCAGCAGAATGAAGCAGAAATCCTTTTGATTTTAATTTTCTGCTGTTTTTAAGTATACATCCAGCTTGTTTTTCAATCCAGATATCATCTGATCGAAAAACATTATAAATTCAGATTCCGAATTTTTAACAGTTCTTCAAAAATTCTTCACTATTCCAAGATTTCCCTCATTATCCTTTTAAAAAGTTTTATTCTATTGTCCTTTTTCTGATAATCTTGTATAATTTCCAATGTTCTGTCTGTAGAATTATCATCACGTATCAGTAAATTCCAATTATGATATGTCTGGGTTAATGATTGAATCAAGCTGTTCGGCTAAATATTTTCTCGCCATTGTAGGTTGTCATAAGAATATCAATATTTTCCATCATCCAGTTCACCCATCTTATTCTTCATAAAACTCAGTAATTCCTTTAAACATATATTTCAATTTTTCTCAACTTATCTTTTTCATAAAAATAACTTTTAAAAATCATTCAAAATATAATAAATATATCTTGATCTGTATTTTTATATATAACATCAAAAATTTATTTCTCATAATATAATATTTTCTTTATATGATTATGGTTTTAAAAACAGAAATTTTTCTTGTAAAAAGTTTCTTTTTCTCAAGGTTTCCCAGTTCATGAAACATTCTTATTTTATTTAGCTGGATAACCTTATAGCCATTTTCATTATTCTAAAACATATTTCACTGTCAACCTCATCAATAAAAAGATTTTTCATCAAACTTTCCAATTTCTTCCCATATTTTTAAATTTAATAAATTCCCCGAGGTCATCACATGATCAACCTCAGCAGATTCCTAACATCACTAAATTTATCTATATCGTAAAATATGCCTAGAGAAATAATGCCATTATTTTGTCATTTTTCTCAAAAGCTCTAAAAATAGACATTTATACTATCAGAATCAAACGAACTGTCCCGATCCATTAGTCAGTATCCATTCAAAATTCTCACTAGTGCCGTCTCACAAGCCAAATTCAAAGCCTTTGCAATTCCTAAATTTCCATTGTTGCAAACATACTCTGTTTTTAAACTGTTTAAAGCTGTCAGCTAACTTTTTATTATTTTCTTTAGAATTATCAATTATGTATAATTTTTCCACATAATCAATATATGTCCTTATATATATATTTTCATCGTGCGCGATTATGCCGGATTACAGGCGCAGGTATTCTTTTTATTATCCATATTTTTCTCTTTTCTTATCAAAAATTTTATTTTTAAATATTCTTTATACAATATTCTATTATAATTGTTTAATTATTTTTTAGTTATTTTTATTAAAGGTTGTATTACTGTCAGCGATATGAAAAACTTAATATTAAAATAATTACAAAAATACAGTAGTTTTGATATTTTTATTCATATATAGACAAATTATTTACTTTTTCATAAAAGAGAAATTATTTGATGGTGTATTAAAAGATAAAAATGTTAAACTTGTAAACATATTTTTACCATCTTTGACAGTATATCATTTCTTGACTTTTTAAGGATGAAAGTATAAATTCTAAAATAATGAAAAATCGAAAAACCTGTAAGTACTATATGATAATGATAAGGCAATAAATGTAGACATTTTTATTAGATAGCATCATATAAAAACACTTATTACAAATTTTTCTTATTCTTTTGATTTTTGAGCTATATATAAAATAAAAAGCATTCCAAAGCTAAAAATCTACTAATCTCATTAAAGGATTATGTTTCTTGAATTTTAAATAAATAATTATAATTTTAGATGGAGTACAATACTTAATAAAAATAAAATTATAAAATTTAAAAACAGGTGTTATCTTCATTCTAAAAATAAATAATAGGAAAAATATATATGTTATTAGTATATATCGGTATACCATTCTCCTACTAGGTAAAAGTTTGTCATTCTATATAAAAAGAAACCATCTAATCCTAAAAAGTTAATACTATTTTTCCAATAATGCCCATCACCTATTGTTTTTCCAAAAACTAAATATATAATAGACCACAATTAGATATGTTATCCAAAAAGAAGGCATTATTGCCAGTATTCTTTTCTTATAAAATCTTAAAATTGAAAAACTAGATTTTTGCGAGATGAGAGCCAAAAGTCAACCACGACATAATTATAATAATGAAATCCCTATATCCCCTAGACTTACATTAAAATATGCAAGTTTACCTAATAACAAAAAGACTGATTGTTTTTGCATAAAATGAGTGTACATCAAAGTGGAACAATACAATTTGCAGTTGCTGATAAAATTTTAATTACATCTATGTACAAGAGATTTTTATTATTATTTACTCCTAATTTTTAATTCCTGCATAAATTCCTCCATATTATATATTATTTATAACATAAATTCAAGAAATAAAAAGAATTTACATTTATTATATTTTTAATCTTTTTAATTATTCATTTCCAATTATTTTTCATGCAAATGGTTAAATATTTTTACTAATGGAAATAGTACCGTCGCATACAGAAAACTCAGCATTATAACCATTATTAAAATTAAAAATTTAAATCTATAACTTAAAAATGCAAAATTATGAATTTTTCATAACATAATAAAATAATTTGATGATGAATCAGCTACTTAATTTTTGCCATATATCGAATTATTTTTAGCAAAAATTTCTAACTTTTTCTATCTTCATAATAGAAATAAAAATTCTAAAAACAAGAAATAATGAAAAGCCAACAAATGTCATATGATATTCATATGGAAATAACGTAAACATGTATAAAATTAGATATAAGAACCCTATTATTAAAAGAGTATTTTAGGTTTATTATTAATAAAGACAGTCGAAGTATTCCAAAAACTAAAATCAAAAACTCTCATCAACGGATTATGATTTTTCAGATATTTTTAAAAAGTTTATCATATTTTTATATGAAGTATTATATTTAATAAAAAGAGAATCAAAAATTTGAATAGGATTTTTCATTTTTGAATAAATAAATGGAAAAACAAGATACATTATTAATATATATCCTAAATACCACTCACCTATTAAATAAAAATCCTACCATTTTATGTAAAAAGTCCATCTATTCCCAAAAAGTTAAAATGAATTTCCAATATTGGCTCTCATTAAATGTTTTCCCTATTATCATAAAAACTAAAGCAACAAATATCCATGTTATCCAAAAAGATGGAAATATTGCTAAAAAAACCTTTTTTTATAAAAACTTTGATATAGAAAAATTTTGTTGACTACTCAATGCTAAAGTTAAACACGAAATAATTATAAACATAGAAACACCAATGTCTCGAATATACTTTAAAAATAATAAAAGTTTTGATATTAATATTGCTTTATTTAGCTTACATAAAAAGAGTGAACATCAAAATGACATAAAATTATTACTAATGCCGATAAAACTTTTTATTAAATCTATATAAAATATATGTTTCTTCTATGTTGCATGTTTTCTTCCTTTTTAATCCATTTTTCTATATTATATTCTTTTGTACAAATCGCATCAAATATTATATTTTCTTTAATTAATTGTTTTTATAAATTTCTAATTTCTCTGGTTGGCCTTGTAACTCGGGAGAAACTAAACACAATTTATACCCATATTTCTTATTTTTCTATAAATTTCATTATTTATTGGTAATTTTTGTAAAACAATCTACCCATACCCAATTAACTCTTCCTTGCATTTTTCTCTAATGTATCTAATCCTTCGTATTCAGAATATCTTAAAAGCAATATTTTTCACCCTTATCTGACAACAATTTTATCATTGGAAAAAGAAGAATCAAAAGATAATTATTTATGCTACACTTTTTTTAGCAGTTCTAAAATTTTAAGTTCTATTCTCTCACTTTTTATATTTAATATCATAGTTCCATGTCTATATTTTTAGATACTCTTCAAAATCTTCACCTAAAATAAAAGGATCATGATTTATATATGTTTTCCCATCAACATTATCTCTCAAATCTATTTCAACTCCATATTCTTTAGGTAATGTTTCTAATTCTTTCTAATTTGTTTATTCTATGTGCTATAAATTCCATTATTTCCCTTTCTTTTCTAATTTTATGATTAGTATATTTTTCTATGTATCTGTTGAAAACTCAGCTGAAAAATCATAAAAATAATACAATATATAGCACCATTTTTATTATATTCTATACCTAACCAAGCATAAACTTGTTTGACTATGTACCATGACACTATATGACAGCAATATAACGAATAACTCCTGCTAGCTATCCAATCTATAATTCTATTAATTCCAAATAATTCAGAATAAAAATAACTATTATTACTCAGAGCTAATAAGAGCATTATAAAAAGAAACAAAAGCGCATAAACTTATTAGCATATGAGGATACTGAGAAAAAGTTACATAAATTGATGCTAATATCAAAATTAATAAAATACTCCATATAATTGTATAAAAACCTATTTATTTTTAAATTTTTATGAATAAACTCTAAACTAGTTTTTCTAATAGGTAGTATAATATTACGCCATATAACATAGGATCAAATCTGAATCTCCAGTTATCGTTTCCAATTCAGGTCTATAAAAATCATTATGATACAAATAATAATAGATAGGTGTAAAGTTTTTCTTTCCTAAATAAAAATATATAATTGTAAAAATTATAAAAATTGAAATTCTAATGATAACGCCCAAAAATATCCAAAAATGAGAGCCATAGTATACATCCTCAAAATTTCTAAACCAAATTATAGTAGCCAAAAATTTTTCTTATCATAACACTTTTAGTGTGCCAAAGTTCGAGGATTGTTACTTATTAAACATAGAGTTATTCCTATCCAAAAATAAGCAACAGGAACAAGTCTTTTTAAACTTTTTCCCAATAAAATTCATAATGGCTTCTACTTTATTCTCATAATTTTCTATCCTGCTAAGAGAAGACATAAGAAAAATATCCTGCTATCACAAACAATAATTCTACTCCCGATTGACTAGAAAATACAGAACTTATTTTTGATAATATGCGAAATATTTAGGTGTTAGAATTATGATTACCATTAAAATAGCAATACATCGTAAACCATTAACTTCTTTTAATCAATTTATTCTTCATTACTTCACCTCTTTTTCAATTCTAAACTAAATGCCATAGTTCTTTTTTATAAATTTCCATTTTAGATGCTAGTCCAGTATTCCAAGTAGATTGTCCATGTATTCTTTAGGAAATAAGACATCAAATCTTATAATTTTTAACTTATAGCCATGTATAACGCTATACAAGTCAAGAGAAAAAAATCTTTTAGGAGGATTCTCCCAATTGGATTCTTTTGAAAAATATTAGGCTGTGCATTTACATCATATAAAAACTTTACCCATAAAAATTGTCTCAAATACAGACATTCCAAACGTAAAAATTGATCAAAAAGGTCTTCCTTTTTCTATTTCCTTTAACATAAACTTTTTTTATTCCAATTTTTCTTTTTCTAAAATTTTATAAGCTTTTATCACATCCTTAGGGATCCGTCTGCATATCTGCATGTGTCCATCCTAAAAATCTCCTTTTGCTACTTTTAATCCCTGTAATATTCCATATCCATATCCTTGATTTACAGGTACTAAAAACTGTTCTTGCAAATGAGAATTTGGGTAAGAGATCTTCAAATATTTTTGCTGAATTATCTGTTGAACCATTATTCACAAGAATTACTTCTATTTCTTCATTTTTAATAACATTATTAAATTTTTTCAAGAATTAAAGGTATATTTTTCTTCGTTGTAACATGGAACTATGTCGAAAATTTCATTCTATATTTCCTCCTTTTTATCTAAAAATTAAAAATTTCTGTCCTAAAAATTTAATATGGTACTAACTCCTGTTGCACATAAAAATGCAAAAATTCACTTCAAACAATAATAAAGTATACTTATTTACTTGTGAATTAATAAAAGCTGTTATTATATACAAAATTGTATATTTTAAAATTTCCTTTATTTGAAACTTTGGACTTTTAAATGTCCAGTATTTATTAATTATAAATCCCACTATTGAGCCACAAATAAATGAAATAGTTTTTTGCAATTGTTCTTTCTATACGATATCATAAAAGATTTTTATACGTCAAAAATCTGTAACAACTGCTGTCCCACCACCAACGAGAAACTTTAAAATTTCTTTTTATCAAATTTATTTAAATTTACCATTTTTCAATATCTCCAATAACTCATCAAAATTTTGTATTGACTGGCATTTTTTTCATTATTTATTTTTAGAATACCATAAAAGCTTTCATACCATATTCTACAGATCCTAGTACATCTTTTTTCAAACTATCCCCCACAAATAAAAGTCTCTCCGGAAAGTACATTTAATTTTTCCAGTATCTTATTATACATTTTAAAATTAGGTTTTTCAACTCCCACTTCTTCGCTTGTGACTATTGCATCAATATATTCATCTATTCTAATTTTCTAATTTTTCTGTGCTGGATATGTGCTGTTAAATCAGTGCATATCCCTATTTTATTTTTCTGTTTACAAAATTTTTAAAACTTCCAATGCATTAGCATTCAATTTCATATTTTTCAAAATATACTGCTAATATACCTCATACATCTCAAGAGCTATAGAAAAGGATTCTCTTTTAAATTTTCAAGCGTTTTCTGACAATATAAAAAGTCTATTATGTGATGAAGCTACATCCCCTAATGTATCCTTTACCTCTTTTTTAGCTTTATCAAAAAGCTTCGTAAAAATTTTTCTTTTTTTCTATTTTCAGTTTTTCTGAAAGTATAATTACATATTTCATTTATTCCTTGTTCATTTTAGCTCATTATAGCTGTAAAGAGTATCATCTAAATCAAATATAATAGCTTTTATCATCAATCTGTGTCTCCTTCTCTCATTTTGTAGCTTATTAAAAACTAAGATTATTAATTCTATTATACCATTAAGAGTTATTTTCATAATTTAAATCTTTATTCAGTATTTCATCCAAATTAGGAATTATTTTTTTCTGAAATCTCTCTAAAGTTTATTGATTTCTGATTTAGTTCTTCTCCATAGAAAATAACAGTTTGCTTTTTGTTAAGTCCTCTTTATAATCATGTCTAGGATAAACTCCATTGTTCTGAAGCTCGAAATTAAATCTTCTAAATCAACATCTGTATTTAATGTTATTTCTAAATCTAATTTTACATTATAATTTTCTATTGTATAATCATCCAAAGTTTGATCAAAATATCTTATTAATATATCTGCATATTTTTTGAGGATAAATATATTTTACGGCATCTGGCATTCTCTGTTCTATTGCTTCTAAAAACTTTTTTCTTTTTATATCCTCTTTGATAAACATCTCTCCTGTATTTTCCAGTACCTTCTTAATTTCTCATCAACGTCCATATATTTTTTTAAATCTAAATTTTTCTCATTTTTGGTAAATATAAAGCATGCAGTCCACATAAAAACTATATATGGCTTTGATTTTTACCTTTGAACTTTCTGTAAATTTTTCCTGTATCATGATCATATTCGACTCTGAATACATTTTTGGCTTCTTCTTAATTTATTTAAATCTTCTGCCTGTTTATGAATATAATTAGCTTTAGGATTTAATGATGTTATTTGTTTCCACATTTTATCCCTCTTTCCCATTTATGATCACCATCACCTTCAAGAAAAAAAGAATATTTTTCTCCAAATATATTTTTTTATCATTTCAATTAGTGTACTTTTTACCTGCTCCACTATCTCTGATATACCAATGAGAAAAAGATTTATTTTTTTCTTTTATAAAATAAACTTTCTGCAATTCCCAATTGATACATCATATAACTTGTATACGTTAATACCGCCGTAAGCATTGTAAAAACTATATTTACAAACATTGCATTAGGTACTTTCAAAAATTCAAATTATAATGTATAAAATATAAATCTGTATATGTTGTTTTTATGAGCAAATATAAAATATATTCCGTATAATATATTCAGGGAATAGGTGAATATAAATATTTACATACTTATCCATACTTACATTTACAAAAAAATATTGTAATAAAGGTACAATCCATATATACCATCCTGGCATAGGAAGAACCAATATCAAAAATATAGAAAATAATACTCCACAAAAACTATACAATAAATTTTTATTTATCTTTTTAAACTGAAGGCTTTTTAAATAAATACACATAATTGCTAATATAGATAAATATATTCTATTATTTTTGATATTGTAAAAATATACTGGTTACACCTTTTTGTTCTTTATTCATTATAACCATTTTCATAAAATTATTCTCTATATCGAAAAATGGTAAAATTATTAATACCGTTAATAAAAAGATACACCTATAGATTTTGTTGCCTCAATAAAACCGTCTTTTTTTGTATATATAGAGATATAATAGTGGAATAATTGCCAATATATGAAGTTTTGAAGACAATGCTAAAGCCAGCATTATAGAAAAAAATAGTATTATTTCGTCTATTTATTAAAAATATAGAGAACCTAATAAAAATACTGTCAGAATTATATCCAACTGGCTATGCATATACGAAGCATAAAATATAATCGGTGAAGCAAAATATAACACTCTATATATTTTTCTATTTGGAAACATTTTTATAAAAATATAATCCTAATAAATCGAATATGAGGATGGGTATTTTAAATAAAAATATTTTTTTATAAAAATATTTTTTTATTCCTATAGACATAATTCCTCCCTGCCAGTTCTATTAAAAAAACATAACTGGAGGATAAGGAAATAAAGTTGTTTCATTTTTTTAAAAAAATAGAGTATGGATTTACAAATCTTCCATTCGTAGATTCATTAATAAAAGCCATATATAAATTTCATAAATAAATTATTTTTGATAATCTGATGAAAAAGTCCCATTGCTATTATTTTTTAAAAATTAATACAACAATAATAAATATCTCAAATTTCTTAATTTTTCACAATTATCTCCTTATTCAAAGATTTTTCTATATTTTTCAGAATCCCAATTTAAAAGAAAATTCTGTTCTTCTTCAGTTAAAAATCCATTTCATCATTTTTATTTAATTCAAGTACTTGCAAATTAAAACTCAATACACTTTCAATTTCTTTAGCTTTCTTTATATTTGGTGCAATTATGTAAAATTTATTTTTCAAAAATATTACATTAGCATTACCATATTCTAAGATATGTTTTTGTAACTTCTAACACATCATCATTTTTATTTAATACTAATATTTTTGTTACAATAAATCAAACTGTCGGAGAAAAACAATAATTTACTTTATCAATATTATTATTTTTCTATAAAACTTTTAATTCTACTATTTTTCACATAGATACACAATATTATTTTTCTATAAAAATTTTCTAATTTCTTGTATAAATATGTTGAATTTCTGTACGCCTGCATATTAATCTTTAGTCTGTCTTCCAGTATTTTTAAAATATTTTCATGTAATTCAATAACCTCATCAACATTTTTACCACTAACTATTAACCCATGGTTTTTCAAAAACTATATTTGCTTTTTGAGGATTATCTGATTTTGAAAATTTATCAAAAACTTCTTAGCTAAAAATACCAGGTGTTTGATAGTCTATCAAACTATCGGGAAACATAGATTTTAACTCCTTCATACCATTTGCCCTCAAGTAAATACATTAATTAATACTGGATGAGTATGTAAAGTGTATTTCTCTGTTATTGAATGTAAAAAGTTTCAATTGAAGGTCTTTTTCCTTCAATTAGAGTATCTTCTAACAAGTTTTTCATCACTACGTTTTTATTTCTAGATTTGTTTTGAAATAATCTACAATTTTTATAATTTTACTTTAGAGTAGCCTACATTTTCTTCCATTTCCGAAAGCTGATATCCGGAAGATTTTATAAACATTGTTTCATTGTCAATTTTTACAGATGTATTTCCTCCACCTGCTTGTATAATGTCCTCTCGCATTCCTGCATATTTGGATAACTTAATTAGACTTTCAATTTCAATCACAATAATTTTTCCTTTCGTCATAATAAAAAAATATTTTTAATAATACTCATCAGAAGCTCCTATAAAAATATTATCTTTTACAAATGCTATATTATTATCAAGAGTATAAAATTTAATTCTCCTAACTTTTTAAATTATCTATTTTAAATCCAACAAATTGTTTTTCTGAATTATTTAATTGTTTGATTTCCCAAACAACTTCATTTTTCATTAAGACCTATTATTTTTAAACTATCAAAATTGTTAGCTCTTAATCGTTCAGTATAAAAAAATTTATTCCAATTTCTTTTTAAATCTACTTCATGTATTTGTAATGTTTCTTTATTTATATATCCTTCTATCCAATATAAATCAATTGATTTATCTCTACCTTGAAGAGGATTTTCTTTTTTTATTGCATTATTAGATATTAAATAAACATTATTATTTTTAGATAATAGCAAAAAGGTTCTTCTGGGTATTAAATAATTTTCTGTTTTAAAAATTTGTAATAGATTTTTCCAATCTGATATAGCTCTTTCAACTTTTATTGAATTAGGATATTGATTTTTAGCTTCGTTGTTATCAAATGCAGAAAATCTAATTATTAAAATAAAAGATATGATGATATATACAATTTTTCACATATTTTAAATTTTTTAAATTTAAAAATACTATGAGTATTTAAATATCTGTATAGCATTTTTCATATTATATAACATTAATATTATTAAACATATGTGAAATTATTATAAATAAAGAATGTCTAGCATTTAATATTATTGATGTATTTAACCAACTGTATGTCTGATTCCATCCAAACATGTTTCCTGTTGTACTAATATTTAAAATTACTACTCCCACTATTAAAAATAACAACATTACCGAGATTACACTTTCTTTATTTTTAATTTTTATTAAAAAAAGAAAAATTTATTCCTAAAAGAAAAACCATCCTATTAAGAAAGTAATATTTAAAAACCTATATTATACATATCTGTTATTACCGGAAAAATACAAAAATAAATTGTTGTACTACTCTATATAAAATTTCACTAATTGTAGGGATATCTTAGTTCTTGATTTACTAGTCCACTCGAATTATTCATTTTATAAATAAAAGTTGAAAACTAGAAATCATCATTATGACTAAGTATATTCTTTCTCTTTTATTTATTTTTCTCAATAAAAACTAAAATTATAAAAGCTATTGGAAATAAAAGTTATGTAATGAGATTTTGATGTAATTATTAAAAAAAGTTAACAACAATATTACTAAATAATTTATTTTTAATCTTGAAAAATTAATTAGAGAAAAAAACTAAAGTTACAAAACCATAATAAACAAAATTAAAAATAATATCCTTCAACTGAAGAAGTCGGTGTAACTCCACCACCTAAAAATTATTGATACGCACATTCTAAATAAAAATTTCCATATTTTTTAAATTTATTCGTTATAAATAAAGAAGCAGAAAAATGTAATTAATAAAATTCCTATATTTTGCATTAGAAAAACAGTCCACTTTAGATTAAAGCCAAATATTTTAATTATAAATAACCCTATTATACGTGTAAATAAAAAGGTAAATACCCGACATCTGGAATTAATAAATTTTGTATAAAAATCCTTTTTGAATTCCATACATAAGAAAAATTAGTCAAAGTTTCACATAAGGTTCTGCATGAAAAGAAACAATAGGAACTTTACATTAATCATATCATAAGTGATACAAAAAAACATATAACTTTTTATTATTCTTTTTCATTTTTAGATAATTTATATATAACAATATACATTATTGTAGTTAACATTAAATATCAAATTGTAATTTTACAATATTATTAAAAGAATAATATGTCATTTCATACATAATACCACTAGCTTCTTGACTTCTATTTATTTTTACCAAGTGAAATATCAGAAGTTTTAAATATACAAACAGAATTTCCTTTTTACCGTCTATTCCTTTTATAGTTAAAGTGGCTTTACCTTTTTAATTTAGAAAAAAATTCATTTTTACATAATTTATCTTATTATTTTTCTATTTTAGAAACATCTATATTTGTTTCTATTTTTACTTTTTCCTGTTCAATAGAAACTTTTAACACCCCTTTATTGTTTTCTTAAATATGTACCAAACATTATTCCTATATATATTTTTCGGGAATGTTTATATCTTGAGAATATTTAATATCTTTTGTTATTTCATCTGTAATTCCAAAGATTATATTCTTTCGTTCTGATAATTTTTATAAGAATTATTATAAATATAGGTTATTGAAGGTATGAAGATACCTATAACAAAAATAAAACCCATATAATTTTTCTCATATCTAATTATCCTCCCAAGTAATTTTTATCTTCTTTACAAATTCTTTCCAATACTTTATTGTATTCTGATATTCTTCATAATCTTTTGGGTTCCCCAGCCAATATATCTATCTATTTCAAAAACTTTTGCACTATACCCTAAATCTAATAAGTGTGAAATTACGCTATCAACATAAAAATTCATTGTTTATTCTGTCATTTTCCTGTATCATTTTTCAGCACTTTTTCACAAATATACTTCCTTCTTTAAACCAAAAAGTTCTACTATCGCATGATCATTCATTGGAGTGTCTGATATAGCTTTTATTGACAATCCTGTTATTTCATCTTTATCATTTACTTTAACCCATCCATAAGCATTTGGATTTTTTTAAAAACTGCTTCGTTATTTCTATATGTAAAAACCAATGCATCGCATTCTTTTTCATTTTTCAAATTTATTCTGATTAATAATCATTCCGTTGTCACAACCAGCAATTAGTAGCTCTTCATTGTTATTTATTTTTCTTTTTGCCAATAGACAAGTACATGCCTGTCCTTCTGTTAATTTATCTACTGTTATAAAAATTTGCTTTAGGATTCTTTTATTTTTCTTCAATTCCATCTTTTTTTATGAAAATCCCTATCTACATATATGAGATTATTTCCATCAGTTTCTAATCCAGGCAGTCCAATGTAGCACAAACAACCATAGGATATTCTTTCCCAGTTCTTCTGTCTGTTGTGGGGATAACAGGTTTACTTAATTTATATCCCTGCATCTGAAAATCTTTTTCCTTCTCCTGCCATTTGGGATTAATATTTTCATTTACTTCACCATTCCTTTCACAGTTTCAGTCCAAAAAGATATTCTTTTTAGATCTTGAGTGGGTTCCCCATTGACAAAATTTATTTACATTTGTAGGAACCCAAACTTTTTAAACCATCCTTTACCATAAAGTTATATGAGACTTGCATAAAATTCTCCATTTATAGCTCTGATCTTTACTTTCAATCAATTTTTGACAATATAATATTTTTCCTGTTTTAAAATAATAAACTCAGGGGAATGTTTGGCTTTTCTGCTTATCCTCTTCAAAGAATATTTTCTCTAATTTCTATCAAATTATTATTTTCATCTGTTAAACATGATGCATAATAATTCTTTTCGAGGGTAATAAGTTAGGATGAAATCCCGTATAACAAGGAACCGCACCTTCACTTCCTCTACTTGTTACTTCGTGTTTAAATTTTCAAAATCCCAAGACATATAAAAATCACAATAATTTATTATACATTGTTCATTATCACTTTTAGTTTTCTGATGCCTGTAATACATCATACACAGGGCCTGTCCAATTATCTGCTTCAAAAATTTCTCCTTGATTGCTAAATTTAAAGTCTTGTTCTCATCTACGGATTGTTATCCAAATGTTCTTTTCGACAAACAAATAAAAATCGTTTTTCGTTTGGGTACATTCCTTTTACAATCCATTCTATCATTGGTTTTCCTTGAACTTTATAAATGGTTTTAAATCCTTATATCCAGCTGACTACAAATCTTGAACCATATCCTGTCATCGGTATTTATTATTTTTCATAAATTTTTATTTCCTTTCTAAAAATTTATTTTTGGTAAACTAATTTAAAGGCTCTCTATTATAACTCGAGGATATACATAAGCTGTTCTGTTACTTTCTGTTATAAAAACTAATTTTATATATTTCTTTAGGGGAGTTTATTTTTAAATCCTATAGCTTCCTTTAGAATTTTTATTTAACTGTAAAACTTCCATAATTATATTATTATCTTTGTCAAAACCTACTAGTTTAACTTTATCAAAATTATAATCTCACCCGTTTTACATATAAAAATTCTATATTTAAAGGTTTTAGGTAGTGTTAATTCATTAATTTTTCTAAATTTTCTATTTCTTTAGGATAAAACTTTCACCATTCAATATCATAACTGAAGGCGTTCTTGTTTTTGACTTATATAATTTAATTTCATCTGATATAATATAAGGTTCAATAGAATTGTATATTTGCCTGTTTCATAAAATTTCGAATAAATTTTTCCAATCAGAAAAATATTATCATATCTGTATATGTCGTCATTTGTTGTGATGAATATCTAAATATTAACATAATGATAATTATTGCTAAAAATATTTCTGATCGATAGAATCTCATTTTTAAATTTAGTTCTAACTGCTTAATACAGAATGGTAAAATAAAAATATCAATATATATGAAATTTTTATTAAAAGCCGCATGTCTTGATTTATAGATCCTAACATTGAGTCCATAATCCATTATTATCTTTCCACATTTTAGTTACAACATTTAAATATGAAACTCAAATATTACGCTAATTAATACAACTAGTAATAGCTTTTCCTTATTTTTAATTTTAGAGAATAAATAAATTATAACACTAATCAAAAATTAAAAACTACTAAGAAAAATAGATTATAATTTAAAATTTCTTGATTTGGTGCTATACGAGGATAAATTAAATTGATAAATTGTTGTACAATTTGATGAGTTCGATATTAATAACATCTAAAAATGAGAACTTTTGATTCTAAGTCATTCTGAGCCCATACATTTTTATGATTTAGTATATATATCATCTGAATTAAAAGAGGTTATACAAATAATATTCAAAATTTTTCTCTTTTAGATAAAAATTTTTCCAAAAAGCAATATTGTATCAATACTTACAAATTGGAAAGAACATTGTATGTGATTTTGATAAACACAATAAGAAAACTAAAATCATTAAACAAAATGTATCTTTTAATTTCTATTTTTGAAAAATCCAATAAAAGCAATATATATAAAATTATACACATGTGGCCAAAATCTATAAAAAGTATGTGTTTCAGTAGCATACGGCAATATATTAAATACTCCAAAAATTAAACTAATTAAAAATCTATATAATCTATTTCCATATTTTTATAGTAACTTAATGTGAATACAGAAACCATCATACCAACTACAATTACTGAAGCATTAGACATTATATAACTTGTAATTCCAGTATTTAATCCCATCTTTATTATAAAAGTGCTATTAAGCGTTGAAATAACGGAAGATAACCCGCATCCATAATAACTAGATTCTGAAAAAGTTAAAGCTTTCTACCATTATTTAAAAATTAAAAATTTGTTCAGCATAAGGTTCTGCTTTAAAAGTTAAAACAGGAGCTTTTTATACTAACAAACAAAAATACAAGCAATACAGTTATTAAATATAACTTTTTGTTATTTTTCTTCATTATTAGTTAATTTTAAAGCTAAAAAGAATAAGCCTATTGATAAGTAAAACAGTTTGTCCTTTAACTGTTGAATTTAATTCGTAAAATACTATATTATGTGTTAAAGACTTTCCAGTAGAACTCCATTTGTATTAATTGCCATACATAATATCAGATAGTTCTTTGCATAGAAACAGAAGTACCTTTTCCCATCAATCCCCTCTATTCTTGAGACGAGCAGGTTCTCCTGGTTTAAGATTTTTAGATTCAATTTTAAATAATAATATTTATTATTTTCTATTTTAGAAACATCCAATATTTCCAGTATATATTTTGTCTTTTAGAATAATTTCTATTTTAATTTTACCTTTATTTTTCCTTTCATATCTTGTAAACATAGAGTCCGTATCTTTTATATTTTAGGTATAAATATATCTTCTTCCAATTTAGATCCTGCCACTAATTCTTCAACAACGTCCAAATCATACATTTTTCGAGACTTACTGTTTTTGCATCACTTTTTATAGAAATAAAGGAAGGTAGCAAAACCCTGCATATAAAAATAAAATTATACAAAACAATTTTTATTTTTCTTATTTACATCATTATTCATAAAATGTTTTAAATCCTTTCTATTCTTTTTATTTTTCCTTCTAAATTTATTTCTAATTTTTATTAAAAATTTCTATTCCTTCAGCATTTTAGAAATAATAAACATTTTAAAGTTGCGGAATTTTAGTTTTCCTCCCAATGTTTTTCTTCATAAAATCTAATAAAAATATTGCATTCCATAATGTTGAAATAATTTATTTGAATACAACGTCTTGTAATGATGAAAGCATAAAAACCTAGATTTGTCATTTCTACTCTTGTAAAGTCTTCATTTAAAACATTCAGCTGAATAAAATCCAGCTTCTCGAACAACAAAAGGATATACTTTCTATTGCATGAAGCAGTGTTCCGTCTATTTTATTTGGTTCCTTAGGAAAATCTTCGTATTTCCAAGTCTAGTAATTTTTCATTGCTTTTGGTCAGAAACCAAAACATTGTTCCCATAAGGTGCGATCAGGAGCTTTACCCTTGTCGACATTTATTTCAATCTTTAAATCTTTTAAAAATTCTACTGTTATATCGTAGTTTTCTCCCCATTCCCTTCCAGGGTTCCATAAAATTCTGCATAGGTTTGAGGGGCTGGTGGAGATAGTAATCTAACCTAGGGTTTCAATAAATAAATTTATTATATTATTAACAAAATTTTTTATTGCCCCATTATATTTTCAAGACATTTATATTTAAATTCTTCACCTTTTAATTGAGGGGTGAAGTTGCTTTGTTTTTATCATGAGTAAAACATGCTATATCATATTTTAAAATCTCTTCTCTATTTGGAACTAGAAAAGCACTCACATCTCTTCCCTCTGTTTTTCTATTATTTTAATATCTACTTTATTTTTAGTTCTGAAAATTTATTTTCTATTTTTATTTTTACTTTCTTTATCTGTCAGTTATAAAAATATCAACGTATTCGGGGCACATTTGAAGCATAATTAAAACATTCTTCAATTAAATCTTCAAAATAAATATGAAGGAATAATCCTATTTTTTGAATCGTTATCTTTTAACAAGCTGTAATTTGATGGAAGATTATAGTTTAGGTGTAAAGTATTTTTATATCATACATGTTTTCAACTCTTAGTACATTTATCCCATATAAGATTTACATCATAATTTTGTATTCTTTTCAATATATTTGAATAGTTCAGAGAAGATCTCCCCATACTACGTGTCAAAAATCATCATAAGGATTAAAAAAAGATCTTCTTTTAAAAATAGGACATCTTTTTCCTCTATTATTTTTAGGGTAATCTATTATTGGATGATCCAGTGAAAATCCTTTAAATCATCACTATTTATATAGCTATCTGATTTTAAAACCTTTGTCATTAAAATGTAAAAATAGATTCATGATAGGAAACACTTTCAAAATACGTATTAATCATTCTCATTTTCCCAATGCTGTCTAAATTCATAACTAGTAAGCATTTGGATTTCTTCTCTATGAAATGTGACTGTATATGCTCGGAATATATCCGTATTTTTATCAATCCCTCATGGATCAACTGGAAATTTATGAAATTTTGTTATTCCCCAAAAAGTCAAGCTCTTTTTCTGCTATCCATTTCATCAAACATTTCCTTTAAATGAGTAAATAGGTCCCATAATAGTCATATTTAACATAATTAATTCATCATAATTTTTCAAATTATCCCAGCCGATGTATTCTATGCCTTCTTTATATGCCCAAACATCAAATCCCTTATTTTCTCTTACAATTATCTCATTAGTATATTTAGAAAATTCTTCTCTTCCGGCGTTAATTTACCATTACATACAACTATCAGTCTGTCTAGATTTTTGTTTTGAGTCTTCTAAAAATAATTTACATATCTGTCAACCACCCCTGTCCTTATCATAGAAAAATATATTGCAACTCTTTTCATTTACCTATTCTCCCTCATTATTATTTCTTTTATCTCGTTATTTCCCATAATGCAGGAGAATCATATTCTGTCAGGAAAAACTCCATACTCTAATTTTATTTTCAAATTATTTTCCAATAAAAACTTTTCAACTTTATCTTTCAAACTAATTGCCTTACGAGCAACAGTTTATAATTCCTTTTATTTCAGTTTGTAGGGAAGCTTTTGAAATCATCTCTGCTAATTTAAATACATTAATAAAAGTCATATTTATTTATCCCCTGTAGTAAAAGGAAACTTCTCTGCCCCCTCTTCTTCTTTTTTTGAAGAATTTTTGAAAAATTGAGTTATTATTTCTGTCATCTCCTTGAATATAATAAACTCTTAACCATTTTTAATTCGATATTTTCTAGATTTTTCTAAAATTTTTAGTGATTGTCTCAATGTGTTTTTGCTATTCCATAAAAAGAAATAGGATTTCGTTGGAGTATCTTCATTTATTTCTCCTTCCCAATATCCTATTTCATGCATTGTTCCTATAACATTTATGTTTTTATTCCAATTTTTACTTATTTTTCTAAAAATTCATAATGTTTTGATATATCTCAGAGATGTGTTATCGAGTGTGAACAAATCCCATTTCTCCAAGCTAAATGAATACGCATCAATGTCTTTAAACTTTTTCTAAATACTCAGTCTGTATTTTCAAACAAATTAACAACTAGTCAGACCCCTTTTCATCAACTTTATCTAAATTAATATCTGTTGCTAAAACATCATTTTCTGTTATCTAATAGCCACTTTACAACATTTTTCCAATATAACCATTAGCTCCTGTTACCAGTATCTTCATCTCTCCTCCTATAAATTCAACTGATATATTCACTGCATATTTCTTTTGTTAAACCCTATAATACTTCCATTTTTCAAGCCAAACTACCTGTTACACATTTTTTCTATCTGATCTAATGAGTGGGACACCATAAAAGTACTGTTACCCCATCTTTCATCATGGATTTTATTTTATTTTAAACTTTTTCTTGAAAATTTAAAATCTCCAACCGATAAAATTTCGTCTACTATCAAAAATATCGGGTTTTACAATCAGTAGATATCTGCAAATCCCAATCTTGCTACCATTCCAGAAGAAAAATTTTTAATGGAACATCAATAAATTCACTAAGTTCTGCAAAATCAACTATTTCTTCAAAACTTTTTATTAATAAATTTTTACTATATCCTAATATATAACCGTTAAGATATATGTTTTCTCTAGCTGTCAAATCAAAAGTCAAACCCTGTTCCCAACTCTATGAGCGGTGATATTTTTCCATAACTTTCACTGTTCCTGTTGTAGGTTCTATTATTTGAGAAATAATTTTTTAAAAAGAGTACTTTTTCCTGCTCCATTAAAAGCCTACTAAACCACAACTTCACCTTTTTCTATTTTTTCATAGTTTATATTTTTTAATGCCCAAAACTCCTCATAATGTAATTCATTTTTATAAATTTTATGATGTATTCTTAAAAGAAAGTACTTTTTCTTTACTCATATTATATTTTCAAACTAACATTTTTAACTCAATCATTCATATACCTCGCTTTTTTGTGTTGCTATATAAACAAAATAAATTTATTTTGATTTTTCTAAATACCAATATTCCAATTACAAGAGATATTACTGAAACAAAAACATATAAAATTTAAATTTAACTGCAGATTTCATTATACAGCAAAAATTTTTCTAAAATACTCTACATAATAAGTCATAGGATTTCAGAGAAATAAAATTTCTATATTTATAAAGGCACTATTTTCCAAAGGATACTGGTGTCAGATAATTCCGAGACTATTAATAGAATACTATACAGATGAAGTATATCCTAAAAATACTGCCGTACTTGAAAGAATGAATCCTATTCCTAAAACTAAATATGGTAACGTATATAAATAATAAAAAGGAATAAAAACTTGATATTCTATTTTTCTGTTTTGTAAACAGAAAAATAACTATAAATACGCGACTAAATGAAAAATTAAATTTACTAAATCCAAAATAAGGTTTTAGAAAGTGGAAAAATATACTTAGGCAGATAAACCTTTTTATAAGACCTCCATTTCCAAGTATTGACATCATAGACATATTAGTAGATTCTGAAAAATTAAAAATTACCTGCCCAGTAATAAGATATAGAGGGAAATTTTTTAGTTGAAGATTTAAAAATTTCCGAAAAACAATCGATAGAACTATCATCATTAAAAGAGGATTTAAAAATACTCCATAATATCCCCAAAATTGATTTTTATATTTTACTTTTTATGTCTCTAACAACTAATTCTTTTATAAGATCTTTATATTTAAAATAACTCCATTAACTTCTCACTTTCACTTTCTATGATTTATAAACATGGATTACCCTAAGCTCAGCAAATATTGATCCATATTCTGTCTTTAACATTGGTTCTGCTAACTTTTTCAGACTTTTTGGTTATCCAGCTAGTGTAGCTATTTCTTCAAGGCATGCGACGTAAAAATCACTTGTCGCTTTTTGGATAGCTTCCACGTAATTAGCTGCTTCCAGCAGTGCTTCAGTGAGTCCCTGTATCAAGCCATGCAATCCCTCTTCCTAAAATTTTTACATTCAGCTTGCCTTCAGAAAGATACAGCTCGTTTACGGCTGTGATTTCAAGTTCGCCTCTGCGGAAGGCTTTTATAGTTTTAGCTTTTTCGGATACTGTGTTGTCGTAGAAGTAGAGTCCTGAATTGCATAATTTGATTTCGGATTTCTTTAGGTTTTTCCTCCAAATGAGATGGCTTTGCCGTTTTTCATCAAATTCAACTTCTCCATAAGCTCTAGGATCCTTTTTACAGGATATCCAAATATTATTGCTCCTTCTTTTTAACTTTTAGCAGATTCTTCAAACTGACTCTAGTAAATCCACTTCCATAAAATATATTATCGCCTAGAAATTAAAGCCACATTATCATTACTAATAAATTCTTCACCAATTAAAAAAGCTTCTGCAAGTCCATTTGGATTTTTCTTGAATCTTATATTTCTAGTTTATTCCCAAATCTGCTTCCATCTCCTAAAAAGTTCTCGAAACAAAGGTAAATCCCTTGGTGGTAGAAATTATCAAAAATATCCTTTATATTTGCAAGCATAAGTACAGATAAAGGATAATAAATCATAGGCTTTATCATAAATTGGTATGATTTGTTTTGAAATCGACTTTTGTCAGATGGATACAGTCTAGTTCCACTACCTCCAGCTAAAATAATTCCTTTTCATGTAAAGAAATACCTCCTCAAAAGTATTATAAGTGTAATTTCATTTTCCTTTTTCCAAATAAAACAGCTTTAGTTGTTTTTGCAACAATAAACACATCAAGTATTAAATCTGATGTTTTAAATAATATAAATCATATTCAAGCTGCATCATCTAAACTTTCACCCATACGGAAACATCACTTGAGCCCAACCTGTTATTCCAGGTTTTTATAAGATGCCTATAGGTTATAATAGTGTATTTGTTTTGCATAATCTTTTGCAAGTATATCCCACTCTGGGACGTGGACCAATAAAACTCATTGTCCCTTTTCAGATATTCCAAAGTTGTGGTAACTCGTCAATTCTTGTTTTTCTCATAAACTTACCAAATTTAGTAACTCTTGTGTCATTGTTTAAAGTGTATTTTTGAATATTTTTCAGGATCGTGTAATCTCATACTTCTAAAACTTATAGACCTTGAAAGGTTTCATATTTTCACCTATTCTCGTCTGTTTGAATATGACATACACCTTTTAGATTCAAATTTAATAATTATTGAGTAATTAATGCAAGAGCGGAGAAGAATAACCATCAAAATTAATGCTAGCATTAAAGTCCATTCCTCGTTTTTATATTTTCTTTTGCATTTCGTTATTCAGAATATCAAATCCATTTGATTGCAAAAGCCATTCTTCATTTATTTGATTTTATATCGATGAATATCTTCGTTAAATTCTTCATAAGTCATTATTTTTAGTCCGTTGATCTTTAAGTCAAAAATGCGTTTTTGAAATATGAAATCAGGACTTTTATATCTTTTACAATTACTAGAATATCAACATTATTCTTAGCAATGATTTTTCCATTTCGTTGTAATTTCCAATCAGATATTTTGTCGCTCTTTGCTTTTATTATTTGAAATATATCCCAACTATAATTATAGTCTAAAAGTGTGATCTTATAATGTCCTCCTGAATGTTATTTTCTATATGATTTGAACCCAAATATTAAACACATTTTTGCTTTTTCATATAAATGCGAGCATATATTTTTCTGAAAAATCACTTGAAACAGAACAACAGATCATACATATAAAATATCAAAATCGTTTTCCAAAAGGCATAAAGCATCTCTGAAAAAGATCAATATCAATTCCAAAGTTTATAAAAACATCTTTTAGACTTAAAACGTTCTGCATAAAAATCCAGCTGTCCAAATATAAATTTTGTAAATATATATAGGATAAATATAAGATTGTCAAATATTTTACTACATAGTCATATTTATCCAGTAAAAAGACTATAAATGTATATAAAATAAATATATATAATATACGTATCGTAAATATCTTTATTTAATTTTCATAATTATTCATCCTCACCTTTAAAACAGTACTCAATTAGATTTTTTAGTTTAATTAAAATACATTTTATATTAACAAGTGTACTAAATATTTTTAATATTTTAAATTGAATAAAAACCGCCTATGTTTTAATAAAACAAAATAAAATGTCCGTGATAAAGTATAGATACTTTCATATCTAATTCAAGATATTCTCATGTAAAATTATACAGCAAAATAAAATTTAATAATAATTTTAAAATTACTAATGATTATCTGAACATTTATATTATTGAAATTGTAGTATATTTTAGAATAGAAAATTTATCATCTAAAAATTGTTATTTTACTCAAAATTTGATATACTGAAACTTATAAAAATTAAAAATATGGAAGGAGAAAAATTATGAATTTTAATAATTACAAATACGAACATTTGGACTTGGAAAAATAAAAGGACAATTTTCAGAACTGATAGGCAATTTTGAAAGGGCAGAAAATGTGGAGGGACAAATTGAAGCATTTGACAAAATTATAAAGCTGAGAAACCATATTGAGACTATGCAGACGCTTGTTTCGATTCGGCATAGCATTGATACAAATGATGAATTTTTATGATAAGGAAAACGAATATATGGATGAAATTAGTCCAATTTTATTTGGATTTACTAATGATTTTTTATAAAGCGCTTGTCAATTCAAAATTTAAGAGATGAACTTATCAAGAAATATGGGAAAATTGCTATTCGACTTGGCAGAAAAATACATTGAAAGTTTTCTCGAACGAGATTATTCCAGATGCACAGGGAAGAAAATAGATTATCCAGCAAATATTCAAAAATTGATTGCCAGTGCGAAAATTGATTTTTGATGGAAAAGAGCTTAATTTATCGCAAATGGTTCCCTTACACGCAATCTAGGACAGAAATGTGAGAATTGAGGCTGCAAAGAAAAGTAGCTCAATTTTTGCTGAAAATCAAGAAGAATTTGACAATATTTATGATTCAGCTTGTAAAAGTGAGAACTAAAAATGGCACAGAAAAATGGGATATAAAAATTATGTAGAATTTGGGATATAAACAGCTTTCAAGACTTGAATACGATGCAAAAATGGTGGAAAGGTTACAGAAAGCAAGTACTTGAAAAACATTGTTCCGCTGCATACTGAACTTCGTAAAAGACAGGAAAAAAGACTTGGTGTTGAAAAACTTAGATTTTATGACGAGGCTATAAAATTTAATTCTGGAAATGCCAATCCACATGGTTCACCTGAATGGATTCTGAGTCATGGAAAAACGATGTATAAGGAATTGTCGAAGGAAACTGATGAATTTTTACATTTATGACTGAAAATAATTTGCTTGACTTGCTTTCTAAAAAGGGAAAATGAGTGGTGGATACTGCACTTACATTCCAGAACATAAGGCTCCATTTATTTTTGCCAATTTTAATGGACTGCACATGATATTGATGTTTTTAACGCACGAAGCGGGCATGCTTTTCAAGTTTACCAAAGCCGAAGGTTTTGATGTGCCTGAATATTTATGGCCAACTTACGAGGCTTGTGAAATTCATTCAATGAGTATGGAATTTTTAACTTGGCCGTGGATGGACTTGTTCTTTGAAAATGATACAGAAAAATACAAGTTTATTCATTTGTCAGAAGCTCTTTTTATTCATTCCTTATGGAGTAACTGTAGATGAATTCCAGCATTGGGTTTATGAAAATCCGGAAGTTACGCCACAAGAGTCGTCGTGAAAAATGGCTTGAAATTGAGAAAAATATTTACCAACCAGAGATTACGGAGAAGTTGATGAATTGAAAACGGAATTTTTCCTGGTTTAGACAAGGGCATATTTTCAGCTCGCCATTTTTACTACATTGACTACACTTTAGCACAAGTCTGCGCTTTCCAATTCGGATAAAATCAAGGGAAGACAGGGAAAAAAGCTTGGAAGGATTATTTGAATCTTTGAAAACTTGGAGGAAGCTAAATCATTCTTTGAACTTATGAAATCTGCTAATTTAAAAATCCATTTGAAGAAGGAACATTAGCGTCTGTAATTCCAAAAATTAAGGAATATTTAGATAGTGTTGATGATATGAATTTGTAATTTAATCCATATAAAAACCAAAATTTAAAAATATTTTTCAAATTTTTACTATTGATTTTAATAAATTTTAGTGCTATAATAGTTGTAGATACAAATTTAAAAATAATATAAAATATGGAGGTAATTTATAATGATTTATGAAAAATATCTTAGACTTAATTGGAAATACGCCTGTGGTAAAAACTAAAATTTTTAAATGAAGAAAAATATTGCTGATATTTATGTAAAACTGGAAAAATATAATATTGGTGGAAGTGTAGGATAGAGCTACGCTTGAATGATAGAAGCAGCTGAAAAAGAAGGTAAAATTAAAGCCAGGTGGCACAATTGTTGAGCCTACTTCGGGAAATACTGGAATTGCATTGGCATTAATAGGGAAAGCAAAAAGGATATAGAGTTATAATTATAATGCCCGATTCGATGAGTGTGGAAAGAAGAAGCATCTTTCGGCTTACTACGGGGCTGAATTAATCCCGACTGAAGGGCAAAAAGGAATGAAAAGGAGCAATCGCTGAAGCTGAAAAATTAGCGTACTGAAAACGGATACTTCCTGCCTCAGCAGTTTGAAAACCCTGCAAATCCCGCTAAAACACTATGAAACTACGGCAAAAGAAATTTTGGATGATTTTCCACAAATTGATGCCTTTATTTCAGGAGTTGGAACAGCAGGAACTTTATCAGGAGTTGGAAAGAGATTGAAGGAGGAGCGTCCTGGCGTTCAAGTATTTGCTGTTGAGCCTTTCAACATCTGCAGTGTTATCGGAGAACAGCCTGGAAAACACTTCCAGCAGGGGCTTGGAGCAGGATTTGTTCCTGTGAACTATGATCCCGAGCTTGTTGATGAAATTATAAAAATAACAAATGAAGAGGCTATTGAGTTTGCAAACAAGAGCTTCAAAGGAAAACGGACTATTTATAGGAATCTCTTCCTGAACTGCAATTGCTATGACTACAAAGTGGCTAAAAATTAGGAAAAGGGAAAAAGTCCTAGCAATTTTTTACCTGATGGTGGAGAAAAATACTTATCAGTTGAAGTATTTAGAAATAGTTTATAGAAAATAATATGGCAAGAATTCTTTAATATCCAATATTATTCCCCGTTAAAACAATGGAGTTTTTATAATTCTGTTTAGCAAGGGGTCTTGACCCCTTGTCAGAAAGTAAATAGGAAATCACTCAAATGGGGTTTAGTATAACTATATTTAAGATGAATTGCCTTTTTACAATCCTTAAAAATATTTGTTCTCTATTGAGTCAAGTCGCACGATAAAAAAAGTTGTTTTTAAAATGCTTTTTAGTATATAATTCTAATATAAATTTTTAAGGAGGGTGATTACTATTTTTAAATGGTTACAAATGAAATAAATAATATCGCAGAAAAGGATCCGCAGTAAGATTTAAAATAGAAGTCTTTCTATCCATCCCTGCATGCGGTTATTAACCATAAGATTGCTCATTTTTCAAAAAGGAAATTGTATTTTTGGCAAGGCTTATTTCTCAAATTTCACGTTTTTACAGGAATAGAAATTCATCCGGGAGCAAAAGCTGGGAAATAAAAATATTTTTGACCACGGGAATGGGAATTGTAATTGGAGAAACAGCGGAAATTGGAGATAACTGCGTTATTTATCATGGGTAACTCTCGGCGGAGTAAGCACTCGAAAAACTAAAAAGACACCCGACTTTAAAAAGAAAATGTAACAGTTGGAACCGGGGCAAAGCTTTTAGGAAATATAGTAATTGGCAAAAATGTAAGAATTGGAGCAAATTCGGTTGTTTTACGAGATGTACTCTGATGAAGCTGTCGCTGTGGGCATTCCTGCCGAATTATTCCAAAAAAACAGAAGAAGATTACTATATGTGGTATATTTGATTTTTAATTTAGCTTTGATATTTTAAAATTACAAACAAGTCCCTTTTGCATTAAATTTCATAAAGATCTGAAATGTAATTTAAAAATGAACATAAAAATCATTGACAACCAAAAATAAAATATGATATATTTTTTTATATGAAAAATTGAATAAAATAATTTATTTCCTTTGGTTTAGAAAGATAACAAATACCGGATACACGATATCCAAAAAAATAAATAAAAAACTAATAACGGAGGCTTAATATGGCAAAAGTAGAATTTTTCGGATCAACAACAGGCGTAACTGAAGATATAGCTCATAAAATTGCAGAAAAATTGACGGAGCAGAAGTTTTTAATATTGACGGGAATGAAGATAAGCTAGAAGACTTTGATGTGCTCGCTTTTGGGAACTTCTACATGGGGATTCGGAGATTTGCAGGATGACTCGCCACAGTTGTTGACGATTTGGCAAGCAAAAGATTTCAGCGGTAAAAAGTAGGATATTTCGGCAGTGGAGATCAAGGAACATTCTCTGATACGTTTATGGATGGAATTGCTATTATTGATGAAGAAATCCAAAAAAACTGGCGCAAAGAATTATTGGAAAAACTTCAGTTGAAGGATATGAATTTAACGAATCAAGAGCCGTAAAAAAATGGTGAATTTTAGGACTTGCTTTTAGATGAAGTTAATCAGTCTGAATTAACAGATGAAAGAATCGATGGCATGGGTTGAACAAATCAAAAAGAATTTTAATAATAAACTATGTCTGTGAATAAATTTATTGATAAAAATTTTCACAAAAGACAAATTAAATATGATTTTAGCTATATATTTATATATAACTAAGATAAACTCACTTTTCACAAGTTGATTTTCTCTCCAAAAATAAAGAAGGCGTTCACAGGAGCGTCTTTTTATTTATAGAATTGCTAAATAGCAGGAATTAAAACGTTTTTTCCAAATATTTTTGTATTTTTTACAAATTTGATATAATTTAAAAATAAGCAATCTGAAAAAGGAGAAATTTTTAATGAAAAACTAATTGTAGGATTGGGTAATCCAGGAGAACAGTATAAATTGACACGGCATAATATTGGATTTATATTTGTTGACGAATATTTGAAGGAAAATAATATAACTGATATAAGAGAGAAGTTTAAATCACTTTTTTTGTCCGCACTAATCACAAAGGAGACAAGGTATTTTATCAAAACCAATGACTTTTTATGAATCTCAGCGGAGAGGCTGTCGGAGAAGCTGCATGATTTTTAAGCTTGACCGAAACAGACCTTTTGTGATTTACGATGATATGGATATGCCATTTGGAAAGCTGAAAAATCAAGCAGAATGGAAGTGCAGGAGGGCATAATGGAATAAAATCCATAATTTCACATGTCGGAAATGAATTTGCGCGAATAAAGTTCGGGATTGGAAAGCGAAACGAAGGAAGAAACATTAGGATTTGTACTGGGAAAATTTTCGCCTCGAAGAAAAAGAAATTGTATTCAAGAGAAAAATATTTAATCTTATTGACGACATAAAAAGATAATATGGCAATTTCCGATTGATGAATAAATATAATACAAAAATAGAAAGGACGCTCATGGACAATATTATTTAAAATGTAACGGACTGTCTAAAAGCTATGATTTCACTAACGCCCCGAACAAAGTGAACCTGTCAGTGAAACTGAAAAATTGTCGGTCTTTTTAGGTCCAAACGGAAGCGGAAAAACAACCTTTTATAAAGCTTTGAACGGTCTGCTCAAGCCTACCTGTGGGGAGATACTGATTGATGGAAAAATCCCGGACAGAAACTATCGTTGCATATCTTCCAGACAAAAAATTATTTAGATAATACTAAGACAGTAAAGGCTATTTTTACGGCTGTTTGCTGATTTTTATGAGGATTTTTGACTTGGAAAGGGCATTAAAGCTGTTAAAAGATCTGATATTGATTCTTCCAAAAGATTTAAGTCGCTCTAAGGGAACGAAGGAAAAGGTCCAGCTAATTCTCGTAAGTGCAGAAAAGCCAAGCTGTATCTTCCGGATGAGCCGATAGCGGAGTCGATCCCGTCAGCAAGGGACTATATTCTCAATACGATTATACTGCAATAAGGAGGCCGCTGTTATTATTTCTACACATTTGATTGCAGATGTGGAGCCAATACTTGATGAGGCGATTTTTCATGAGCAAGGGAGACATTCTGCTTCATCAGAGACAGAAACAATAAAAAGGAACGAAATATGACAGTTGATAATTATTTTCGTGGAGGTGTTCAAATATTGAAAATTCTAGGAAAATTAATTAAATATGATTTTTCTGATATTGGAAAGCTGATATTTCCGTTTTATATTGGATTAGGGCGTTGCGGGAATTGGTATAAGAATGCTTCAGTTCGCTTTGGCAAATAATGGCATGGATGAGTATTTAAAGTTTACTTTAACGCTGTTTCAAAGCACGCTTTATTTTGTATATACGCTTGTCGCCATTGGATCTGTAGTAATGTCGCATTATGGGGGTAATAGTGCGTTTCCATCGTTCTGTGTTCGGGAATGAGGGATATTTGACAAATACGCTTCCGATTAGTACGCATCAAATAATCCTGGCAAAGCTGATAACTTGTTTAAGCTGGTTTATTATTAACGCTTTTATAATACTTTTAACATTTTTATTGATAATTCCGCTTGAAGAAATTATTTCATCAAAATTTTGGGAAAATCCAAATTTCATACAAATGATAGATTATCTGAAAAACAGCACTCGGCATCCAGTATGTACTTCCAACAATAATTTTATTTATTGTTTCTTAATCTTCCGGACGATCGAAAAGGTATTGTTCCTGTTTTTCTGTGTCATGTTGCAAATATGACAAAAATCATACAGAATTTTAACAGGAGTCGATTGTTTATAATTGCTGAGGATTTTTAAATATTACAAAAAGAATGATTTTTGGTTTTTACATACCCTGTATAATCCGTCATTGCGTCTTGAAACTGGAAATATGGCTCTAAATGTTGTAAAATACATTATCAGTGCAAATACTGGACTAATTGTATTGACTGGCATAGTAAAGTTGTAATACTGTTTTTAACTGTAAATTATATATTATAAATTGAATTTAGAATAAAATTGTTTTATAATTTAGTGTTGCAATTTTTATAATAAATCAAAAACTTAACGACAAAAATTAGATTTGTTCAAGCTTTGACTTATTTAAAAAGGCTGAACATATATTGAAAATGGAGGAAATATAAATAATGGATAATAATTATGGAGCAGAGGCGATTACGGTTCGAAGGGCTGGAAGCAGTTAGAAAGCGTCCGGGAATGTATATCGGATCAACTTCAGCACGTGGCTTCACTCATTTAGTGTGGGAAATAGTGATAACAGCGTGGATGAAGCACTTGCTGGAATTTGTGATAAAGTACTGTAAAGATACTTGAAGGGAATATTATTGAGGTATCTGACAATGGACGTGGAATCCCCGTGGAATGCACAAAACTGGAAAATCAACTTTGAAGTTGTACTTACTGTGCTTCACGCTGGAGGGAAATTTGACAATGATAATTATAAAGTGTCGTGGACTTCACGGAGTTGGGGTATCTGTCGTAAATGCTTTGTCAGAATGGCTTGAGGCAACTGTAACACGTGATGGAAAGATTTTTAGACAGACATATCAGCGTGGTGCGCCAACTTCGCCTGTGGAAGAAATTGGCGTGGCAGATGCTGATGCACACGGAACTGTAATTAGATTTAAGGCTGATGATGAGATATTCGAAACAACAGTTTACGATTATTCTGTGCTGGAATCACGTCTAAAAAGAATTGGCATACTTGAATAAAAGGCTTAAAAATTGAACTGGCTGACGAAAGAAATGCTGAAAACGTAAAAAGCTGAGGAATTTTTATTTGAGGGTGGAATAAAGGATTTCTTAAATGAAATTATAGATGAGGAAAAATAATTGATGATGTAATTTATATGGCTGATACGATGCAAATTGAGGAAGCGAAGGAAGTGGAAGCTGAGGATGAAAAACGGAAACACGGTGATAAAACAGCGAAGTGCAAAAATTTGTGGAAGTGGAAATTGCGATGAATTACACAACTTCCCAAAGAGAAACAGTTTATTCATTTGTAAATAATATAAATACTCATGAAGGCGGGACTCACGTTAGCGGATTTAGAACAGCACTTACAAGAACAATAAATGATATTGCAAAGCAGATGAACTTAATTAAAGATAAAAATGGGACATTTCAAGGAACAGACGTAAGAGAAGGTCTTGTCGTGTAATAAGTGTAAAAATACCCGAGCCTCAGTTTGAAGGGCAGACAAAAACAAAACTTGGAAACAGTGAAGTTACAGGAATTGTCTCAAATATTGTTGGAAGCAACTTGAAATTTTATCTAGAAGACCATCCAAAGGCAAATTGATTATTGAAAAATGGCAATGTCAAAAGGGCAAGAGAAAGTTCATGAAAAAGCGAGAGAACTTGTACTTAGAAAAATACATTGGAAGTAGGATCATTGCCTGAAAGTTGGCAGACTGCTCTTCAAAAAGATCCGGCTGAATCAGAAATTTTCATAGTCGAAGGAAACTCAGCAGGAGGTTCTGCAAACAAGGAAGAGATAGAAGATTTCAGCAATATTGCCTCTTCGTGGATCTTGAATGTAGAAAAATCAGAGTGCACAAGGCTCTTGAAAATGCAGAAATTAGAGCAATGATTACAGCCTTGAGCCTGGATTTGGCGAAGAAATGGACTTAAAAACTAAGATACCATAAAAATCGTAATTATGACAGATGCCGATGTTGATGGAGCTCACATCAGAACATTAATGCTGACATTCTTCTACAGACATCTGAGAGAATTAATTAACGAAGGCTGTGATGATATATCGCACAGCCTCCTTTATACAAAAATTCGTGCTGGAAAAGAATCAGATATGCCTATTCAGACGATCAGATGAAAACAAGCGACAAGAGTACTGGAAGGGAAGGACGAAAATACACAATCCAGCGTTACAAAGGGCTGGGAGAAATGAACTCGAACAGCTTTGGGAAACAACTTGATCCGTATAAGAACGTTATTAAAAGTATCAATGGAAGACGCTTCCCTACGCCGATAAGATGTTTAATATACTGATGGGGATAAAGTTGAGCTGAGAAGGAAGTTTATTGAAGATAATGCGAATTATGTATGAATTTGGATATATAAAAATTTATGAATTTTAAGAAATATTGAAATTATGGGGAAAGATGAAAGTTATATCTTTATTTTTCGTGTGCTGGTGGAATGGATTTAGGAATTATAAAAGCTGGATTTGAAGTTATTTGGGCTAATGATTTTGAAAAAGATGCAGTTGAAAACATACAGAAGAAATATTGGAAATCATATAGTTTTAGGTGATATAACAATGATTTCAAGTAAAGAGATTCCGCTAGGGAAGTTGACTTGATAATAGGAGGATTTCCATGTCAAGGTTTTTTTCATCGCAAAATAAAAATCGATCAATGGAAGATAAAAGAAATTTTTGTATAAAGAAAATGTTGAGAATAATAAAAGATAAAAACCTAAATTTTTATTGCGGAAAATGTAAAAGGTATCCTTAGCTTACATAACGGGGAAGTTATAAAATGATTCTAAAAGATCTTTGAAGATTTAGGATATAAAGTGGACGTAAAATTATTAAATGTCGCAGATTATGGTGTACCGCAACAAAGGGAAAGAGTTATTATAATGGGTAATCGACTAGGGTTATCCTCACCCCTAGACACACACATGCTGATTTATTTCCTGGCGAAGAGAATTATTTGTTATTCGATGAAAAATTAAAAAGGAACAAATTTGAAACCATATATAACGGTAGAGCAGACAATAGGCTTTTTAAGTGAAATTGATGTTCAGAACGACAAATTAAATGACTTTTGTTAAAGTTGGCAAAAAGAAAAATTTATAATCACATTGCAAACACAAGGTTAAAGATACATTTTGGGGAAGAAAAATATGAAGTGAATCATGGATATATGTGACTACCTCAGGTATTATCGTGATAAATCTGAATGGACAACAAAAATAGATAACTACTTTGGCTACAAACATGCATGGCAGGACACTGGTTTAGAAAAGATAATAACCGGAAGTATACCAAAACCGAGTGACTGGTGGAAGTTGAAAAATTTTTAAAGTTTGATGATAAATATGACAAAGTTGTTACAGAATTTATAGAAAAGCCCATAAAAATTTGAACAATCTTTTACGAATATCCAACTGGAACAGAGTTAGCGATACAATAACAGCAACGTCTCCGAAATTCATGTCAATAAGAAAAGGCTATTATCTGCCAGAGAATGTGCAATGCTTCAAACATTTCGGACAGTTTCGTATTTTCAGAAATTTAGTTCTCAATACAGACAGATAGGAAAATGCTGTCCCAGTACTGTTGGCTGAAAAATTGGTTTAGAATTAATATTAGATGGAATATGAAGAAATTTTGAAAAAGGAAATATTAAAAATGAAGAACAAAAATATCAGAAAAAGAAACGGAAGAATTGAAGCAGATAGAAGAACTTGAGTTAAAAATATCTGAATAAGTACTATTATGAAATTTGTTGAAGATGAGATGTTTTTGATTCAAAACAAAAAGAAGAAATAAAAAGATGACTGGTGGGGACTTTTTGATGGAAAATGAAAAAGGTTCGTGAATATCTGATTTTGCGGTTGACGCCGAAAGAACTGTATATGCTTTTATTAAACGGAAAAGGAATAGGATGAATTTCTTTCTCCAGTTGGTTCCGATTTATTCTTTGAAGTTGAAGATGCTTATATCCATATAGATATGAAAACAGTTCAGCAGGACAGTCATAGGAGATTTTACTAATTCAATTTTTGTCGGAGAAAATCAGAATAGCTATAAAGGACTATAGTAATGGAATAATTGAAAATTACATCTCCGCATTACCTACTTATTACAATAAAAATAAAAATAATGAAAAATTTGTTTGTCTTATTTTATTACACCTTTTATAACAGAAAAATTTAGATATTATGGTTATAGCCATTGACTGTATGCTCAATGGAGAATTAGAAAAATATTATGGAAGCAGAGGTCTCAGCTGGTAAAAATCGTGAAAGGCAAGATTTAATTTAGAAGAATGTAAAATAAATTTGAATTATTGGAAGGTGAACCCTCAAGAATAAAAAGTTGTGTATCTGAAAAATGGAAGAAAAATATAAGGAAAATTGAAATTATTTGAAAAATATATAAAAACCGTATGAGGGTCTATAAAAAATGTCAGACGATTTTAGAGATGACGATGAAAGAGAAGAAGAGATAACGGAAATGGATGAGAACGATGATAGGGAAATCATTGTGGAAGGATTGCCTAAGGCTACGGATTTATCAAATGAATCTAATGTTTGTATTGAAGATGAGATAAAGGGCACTTATTTGGATTATTCAATGAGTGTAATTGTTAGCCGTGCATTGCCCGATGTACGTGATGGATTAAAGCCTGTACATAGAAGAATTTTGTTTTCCATGAGTGAAATGGGAATGAGCCACAAGACTCCGTTTAAAAAATCGGCAAGAATTGTCGGGGATGTACTGGGGAAATACCATCCGCACGGAGATTCTTCAGTTTATGGTGCAAACTGGTTAGAATGGTACAGGACTTTAATATGAGATATGAACTTATTGACGGACATGGGAATTTTTGGTTCGATTGATGGGGATGAAGTATGGCGAATGCGGTATACAGAAGCTAGAATGGCTTAAAAATTACCGAAGAGTCGCTAGGATATTGGAAAAGATACTGATTGACTCACCGAAAAACTTTGATGAAAGTTTGGACGAACCAGTTGTATTACCTGCTAAACTTCCCAATTTACTACTAAATGAGCAAATGGTATTGTGGTCGGAATGGCTACAAATATTCCGGCCACATAATCTAGGAGAGGTTGTTGATGGAATTGTCGCATTGATTGATAATCCCGAAATTTCTATTGATGAACTGATTACGTATATAAAAGGTCCAGATTTTCCAACTGGAGGTATAATTAACGGGAAACAGGGGATTTATGATGCGTATAGACTGGACGTGGAAAACTTCGAGTTGCAGGACGTGTAGAAGTTGAAACTTCCAAAACTGGAAAAGAGTCGATTATTGTTACAGAATTACCGTATCGTAAAATAAAGCGTACTTTATTGAAAAATTGCAGATTTGGTAAGACAGAAGAAAATAACTGGAATATCAGACTTACGGGATGAAACTGACAGGGATGGTATCAGAATTGTAATTGAACTGAAAAAGGTGAGGAAAGTGAATTAATTCTGAACAGCCTTTATAAATTTACTGATTTACAAAATACATTTGGTGTAATTATGCTTGCACTTGTGGATAATGCACCAAGAGTGTTGAATTTAAAGCAGGTTCTTCAGAAATATCCGAACATAGGTTTGAAGTGATTACAAGAAGAACTGAATTTGAGTTGAAAAAGGCTAAAAATAGGGCTCATATTTTGGAAGGATTCAAAATTGCGCTTGATAACATTGAGGAAGTAATTAGAATTATACGTGTTTCAAAGGATGCAAATGTCGACGGACTGAATTAATTGCAAAAATTTAGATTTTCAGAAATTCGTGCAAAAGCAATTGCGATATGAGATTGCAAAGGCTTACTGGACTTGAAAGAGATAAAATTAATCGTGAATATAACGAACTTATGCTATTAATTGAAGAATTAACTGGAATTTTGTCTGACGATTCAAAAATATATGGTATAATTAAAGAGGAGGCACTTAAATTAAAAGAAGATTTTGGTGATGAACGAACTGAAATCAGAAATGCAAGAGCCGAGATTAGCATAGAAGACTTAATTAAGGACGAAGAAGTTGTTGTAACACTTACAGAAAAAGGTTACGTAAAAACGTGCAGCGAATCGACACCTACCGTTCACAAAAACGTGGTGAATCGGAGTAAATGCTACAAACACAATAGAAGACGATGTAGTAAAAGATATGTACATAGCAAAAACTCTTGACACATTGCTTATTTTCACAACAAAAGGAAAAGTATTCAGCATAAAAGTGTACGAAATCCTCAAACTGGAAAACAGGCACGTGGAAAAACTGATTGGAAACATTATAAATCTAGATACTGATGAAAAAGTCAGCACAATACAAGAGTTCGGGAATTTGAAAAATAAAAACTTATTCTTTGTAACACGAAACGGAGTTGTTAAAAATCTGAACTTACATTGTTTGACAACATTAAAAAAAGCTGGAAAACGTGCAATTAAGTTAAATGATGATGATGAAGTTATGTATATTGGGCTTACAAGCGAACTTATAGGATGAAGTATTTGCCGCCACAAGAAACGGTATTGTGATTAGATTCTCTGAAAAAGATGTAAGAAGCATGGGAACTGGAGCGACTGGAGTAAAAGGCATAACTCTTAGAGATAAGGACAAAATTGTAGGAGCCGTAATTATTAATTCAGAAATGAATAATGATGAAATTAGAATTCTTACAATTACTGAGGAAGGATATGGAAAAACGTACCAAGTTATCAGAATACAGACTTACATCTAGAGGAGGAAAAGGAATTATCAATGCAAACTTAATGATAAAACTGGGAAAATCGTAGATGTAAAAATTGTCACAGAAAAATGATGAAATTATGCTTATTACGTCAGAAGGAAACATTAATTAGAACGAGCGTTAATAACGTGTCAGTAATAGGGCGTTCGGCATCCGTGTACGAATAATGAAAGTTAGAAATAATGAAAAATTGCTTCAGTGGTAAAAATTACAGAAGAGCCCTGAATTGAGCGAAAATGAACAGTAAATAAGATAAACATTATCATATAGAAGGAAGTGGTTAAAATGTTACAGCATTATTTTTAGTTACGTATGGAAAAACGAAATACAGCCATTGGTTAATTTTGCAAAAAGTTTTCAAGCAAAAATATAACGCTGATGTTGACGTTATTTACATTAAGGATGTCCCTAAATATGAGGTATTTCCTGTTAGCATAGAAGGAATGGGACTAAATATTGGAGCAAATTACGCTTTTAAGGAATACAGGGAACTTGAGGAAAAACTGTAAAAATTAAAGGAAAAAAATAACTTCTGATATTTCAAATTTTTTATACAAAAGATGGTGAGACATCTGAAATTGTACTGGAAGAGTTAAAAATATGATCTGCTTGTTCTTGTAAAAATGAAAAAGTAACTTCAGTACTAAAGGAAATTTTAAGAAGTATTTTCAAACCGCTAATTATTTTTACCAAATGTGGAAGATTTCAAACTGGACAATTTAATGCTTCTTGATGATGGAGCTTATAACGCAAATAAAACATTATTTACTTTCTTCCATATATTTGGGAGAGCAAAAAGTGGATGTATTACGTGTAAATGTCGAAGAAGAGGATGAAAATAGCCTAGCTGAACGTTTTGGGACAATTACAACCTTATTCACAAAAAGGAGATACATTCAAGACAATTATGAATGAAGCTCAAAACTATGACCTAGTCTTAATGGGTGATTTGAGACACACAGTAATGGTGGAAAGAATTACTCATGTTAGGAGTTAGAATACCAGAAAATCTTCAAAAAGCCGATTTTTATAGTATAATCTCATAAAATTTAAGAACATTTAACAAAAATACCAGCAACCTCTGACGCTGTCTGAGTATATTTTTATTTTTCTATCCAAAAATTTTCCTAGTCATTTCTAAATCTTTTTCCCTCGAGACAACACCGTATTTTTCTAATTTCCTCCAGCTCTGTCAATAACTTTCTGATTTTCTTCCCTTGAAAATCTTTTTACTGATAAAAAGAAATTTCATTGAACCTTCAAAACTTCTGATAGATTTTTGTTAAATAAAGGCGTTTTTCTAAAAAGGAGGCTTTCTAACAATATCATCAAAAATCAATAAAGGCAATTTTTATCCTGCTCTCCTTGTCTATAAAATTTCCTAAACTAAAAATCCATGTGGTAATATTCCTTTTCAAAAATTTTCTTCAAATTCAAGCCACAAATCGCTGTTTTATATGTAAGCTGAAAATCATCTATAAGATAATTATAATATGAGATAAAATTACTGTTAAATGTCTTATTTATATTTTCCGAAACAGTCTCTATCTTTTATATGAAATGGCGTGTATTTTTATAACTTTATATTCTGTTATCTCCATAAAGTTAAGTTCCGGAAAATCCTTTTTCAGATGTTTGGCAATCTCAAAAGAATTTTTCCCCTTTTTCCCTTGTAATCCCTAAAAATATTTTTTTAGCCTTTGCATTCTCTGTATTCGTAAGTTTTGTATTTTTCATTATCTATATTTAAATTTTTACTTTCCGCATTTTTCTTTTTCCTTTATCGTATTTTTATTTTCTTTTCTTTGTCAATTCTAACATATTATATTTTTATTTCAATATGCCTGCTAACCTATGTATACTAAAAATATGGTATAATAACTCTGTATATAAAGAAAATGAAATATTTATGAAAAAGCCTTAAAAATAGGATGTTTTAGAAGATTTCGGATTAATGGGGATTTAAAAAGGAGAAAAGATGAAAATATTGGTAATACATACGGCATTCATTGGGGATATTGTCTTGTCACACCTTTGATACAAAGATTAAAGGACATGTATCCTGAATCAGAAATTGATTATTTAACATTGCCGGCAAATCAGAGCGTGCAAGCAATAATCCTAACTTGCACGAAATACTGCTTTTATGATAAAAAGGAAAAGACAAAGGAATAAAAGGTTTTTAAGAGTATTAAAATATTGAAACATATGATTATGCTGTGATACCACATAGATTTATAAAAATCCATATTGCTTGCAAAATTAAAGAAAAATTCCCAATATTGTTGGATTTGATGTAGCGACAGGCTCTTTTCTACTAAATAAGAAAGTTCATTATGATATGAAAAAGCATGAAGTGGAAAGATTGCTTGATTTGGTGGAATATAAAGGAGAAAAATTCCAATTAGAATTTATCCTGCAAAAAGAAAAATTTTATTAAAATTGATAAAATTTTTGAAGAATCATGGATATTTTGAAAATCAAGAACAAAAACTGATATTAGTTGCACCAGGAAGTCAAAGACCTGAAAAATATGGCCAATAGAAAAATATCGTGAAGTTATTGAAAAGATTGAAAATAAAAATTATTTTTATTGGGATACTGGCTCAAAATCTGAAAAAGAACTGCCTTTAAAATTTTCCAGATGATAAAAATATTATTGATTTTTCGCGGGGAAATTAACCTTGTGGAATTTGGAGCATTGATTTCAAAAAGCTGATATTGTTGTAGGAAATGACAGCTCTCAGTTCATATTGCCAGCGGATTTGAAAAACCGTTTTGTAATTGGGATTTTTTTGGACCAGGAAAACGGGCTTTGGGATTTTTCCTGGACTGAAAAAGCAATGTTATTGAAGACAATGAATTTTATGAAAATAATATTGTAATAATTCCTAAAAAGACACGAAATACAGAAAAAGACTATTACAAAGGGCATCCCTTTAATTAGTGCTCGACAGGGTCTTTTATGAAATTATGAATCATCTTGAAATATAGTTCAGATTTATGTAACTGAAATTTAAACTGGAAAAATTTTAAAAAGGAAAAGAAGGTTGGTATGAATAAAAATTAATTTAATTATAAAACAGAATAGGATTTGCTTTTTGTTTATTAGTTGGAATGGCTCTGTTTTTATCAGAAAAATTTGAAAATAATGTTTGTAATACGTGTCTTGTCATTAATATTTATAATTGCTATGATTTCAAGGAAAACAGAAAGACGCTATTTAAAATCTGGATATTGAAATTTTCGATAGAATTGTCGCTATTTTTGTTCCATTTATAATAGCATATTTTGATGGTGGGAATAGATACTCGCCTGGATAACTATATTCTTCGTTATCTTATTTTCTTCCATTCGTCTTTTTCGTAAAGGATATGAAAAAGTCATGATTCTTCTAAAAGCCACGCTTTTCAGTGCCACAATAGTGATGATTCTTGCTACCTTTTCAATTTTATTAAAGGACTATAAAGAGTGGGCAAAGCCAGTAGGAATGTATTATCCAAGAATTACTGCTATTTTGACTGTTCAGATTTTGCAAATATAATGTGCATAATTTTGCTGTTTCTGATGTCTTTTTCTGCTATTTTTATAGAAATATGATAATAAAAAAATAAAATAATAAAAGTTTTTCTATTTTATAATGACGGCGCTGACATTGTTTCTGAGTTATTGTAAACAGGTCTAAAAATGGTATATATCTGTTTATTGCCTACAGTTTTCTATATTATATTCAAAAAGGAAAAGATATATTCTGAAGTTGCATCCTCATCTGTCTAGGCGGATATTTTCGCCCTTCCAAACTCAATTACAGACAGACTGCAGTACATCGTAAACTATGAAAAAGGATCCTTCCAGCAACCCGAGAGTAATCTTTTGGAAAAACTGGACTTGAAGCCTTTAAGCAGAAGCCTGTGTTAGGATGGCAATGGGAAGACAGGAAAAGATTTTAATCTTAGATATTATGAAAAAAATAGGCGTTAGCGAGTATGTTCATGAAAAATTTTCTTGAACGTCTGAGTGAATGGACAATTTATTATGTACATACGCACAGTACTTACCTCCAGTTCCTGCTGGATTTTGGAATCGTAGGGAATCCTGTTCTCGTAATATTCTTCTGTAAGTACCTTTTCATGAAAGCAGTTTCCATAAACTTTTCCAAAAATAAGGAAAAACATTGACAGCAGGCTAGTTGCTCTTGAAATCGGTACGAAGGCTGCTCATAGCAGCTAGGGCAATACAAGGAATTACTGATATTAAACCTGAATAATAAATACATGATTATAACTTCAGTGATATTGCTGTTTTTATTGAATTATTTATGGAAAGAAAAATAAAACTGAAAAAGGGACAAGATAGAAAAATGAATAATTATAAATTTAATATTTCAAAACTTGATAGGCTTAACAAAAAAATTAAGGCAAAAACCATATAAATATATATACAAGGAAATGATGCCCAAAAAATTATTTAATAAAATTCAAAACAGAGTTTACTTTATAACTCAAAAATGGTTGGGAGAAGACTGGAATGAGCTTTTTAAATGAATATTTTACAAAAGGTATCAAAGCAGAGCAAATTAAGCCATCATTTGAGAAACGAAAAATTATATGGCAGTTCTGGGGGACAAGGATGGGATTTTTGAAAAATTGCCTCGATGTAGTGAAAATAAGCTATAAATCTGTACAGAAATATAAAAAGGACTACACGGTAATACACTTGGATATGAACAACATAAATGATTACCTTGAGATACCAGAATATATCTTTACAAAAAGCTTGAAGCTAAAAATAAATTTTGCACATTTTACAGATATAATAAGACTAGCTTTTACTAATTAACTATGGTGGTGTGTGGATTGATGCGACAATCTTTAGCTTACAGACTATTTGCCGCGAGGAATATTTTGAAATGGACTATTTTATGTTCCAAAGGGATGACAGCCTTAGTTTAGAAGAGAAAAGGACTGGGAAAGATTATGATGACTTTTTATTTTTCGTGGAATGATGAAATGAAAGTCAGAGTGTTAAACAGCATAATTTTTGCAAAGAAAACAATGAAGTATTGAAGGTGTTATTAGATATGCTCGCTAATCTTCGGAAACATAACGATTTAGCTCCAAACTACTTTTTCTTTTCAAGTGCTGTATACTGAGTTAATCGAAAAATTATTACAAGGATAAAAATGTAAAAGTTGTCTCAGATACATTGACACACGAAATGATAAGAGTCTGGTTTGATAAATTTTCACAGGAAAAAGCTGGATGAAATAACTAAAAGAATCAATATTCACAAACTTACATATAAAATTGACGCTGGAAAACGGGATACAGCAGGAAGTTTTCTGGAACATTTTATGTATGAAATAGACTAAAATAGCTGTATAAAGTGATTAAAATAATATTTTTACAATATTTCTTTCTAAAAATTCATAATAACATAAATTTTAAATTTTTAGAATATTGCAGATTGATATAAAAAGAAGAATATTTTTATAGTAATTAAGAATGGGGAAAAATGAAAGTATTGGTATTGCACGGACATCTTAGTATGGGTGGAGAAGAAAGAGTTTTACTTAGCGTTTTAAAAACCTGGTGGAACTGAATTATGATGTTGATTTTACTTATAACTTGGAATCATGGGGAAAATAACTTATTTGAAAATGAAATTCCTGAAAAGGTAAATTATAAATTTCTTTATTTTGATAACTATAATGGTAAAAATAAACTTATTAAAGAAATTTATCGGATAAGGGCAAAGGCAACTTATTTGAAAAAGGTTGAAAAAAATAATAAAAGAAAAATAAATATGATGTTATTATAGATTATTCGTCAAATTTATTGAAATATAATAATTTTTGATATAAAAGTGCCTGTATTTGCCTGATTCATTTCTCACTTACTTTTGGAGAAAACTAAGTGCAGACAAAAATAGAAAAATATAAAAGCAATATAAAAATATGATAAGATACTGGCAATCTGTGATACAATGAGAGATGAATTTGTGGAAATTTTTAGGAATGGATAAAAACAAAGTGGAACTTGTCTACAATCCGATAGATTTAGAAGCTATTCGTAAAAAAGCTGAAAATATTGATAAAAAGTATGAAAATTATTTAAAGCAGGACTATTTCCTGCAAGTTTCACGTCTGACAGAACAGAAGCAGCCTGAACATCTAGTTGACATTTATTATAAATTAAAAACAGCGTGGAATAAAAGAGAAGCTTTATTTCATCGGAAATGGTGAAAAAGTGGAATTGATTAAACAAAAAAATTAAAGAATATAAGCTGGAAGACGATGTGATTCTGCTTGGGACAAATTGAAAATCCGTATCCGTTCTTTAAAAATGCTAAATTATTTGTGCATACTGGAAAGTATGAGGGATTGCCGACTGTATTGCTGGAAAGCCTTGCTTTTGGAACACCTGTGGTGGCCTATGACTGTCCTACAGGACCCAAGGATATATTAGGAAAAATAGTGAATATGGAAAGCTAATTCCATTAAATGATAAAGATACGTTTGTTGAAAAAGTTTATGAACTGATGAATAAAAATGAAAAAAATATGAAAAATTATAGAAAGCTGTCACTAGGTAAGAGCGAATGATTTTTCAATGGAAAAGCAATAAAAGTAAAACTAAAGGAATTAATTGAAAATATAAAATTCCTAAAAATAAATAGCTATTTAGAAAAAAATGTAAAAGAAAGGTTACATATGAGTATAGTAAATGAGAATAAAATCCAGTAATAATATGGCTGTTTGGTACTAAAAAGCACAGCGATATTGATTTGAAAAATATAAAATCAATACTTTTAAATCCTAAAGATTCTATTGGCGATACTTTAATGTCTTTTTGCTATGCAAGACAGTTAAAAATGTATCCCTCGATATAAAGCTAGGAATAGTAGTAACAAACAGAAATCTGAATTTACTAAATTATGCAATGAAAATGAAAAATAATAGATATTGTTGTGAAAACGGAACGATGTACTTAAAAAAATCGTAAAAAGTGGGATGTATTATTAGACTTTTTAAGCAAGGAAAATACAAAGCGTATGATTTGGAAAAAGTATTAAGTCCCAAAAATTATAATGATTTTTGGAGAAAGTTACGAAGGGCATTATTATAACAGAAAAAATGTAAAAATTATGATTTTGACTGTACTCCGCCTGTTGAAACGCATATTATAGATTATTTGATAAATTCTGAATTTTTCTAAAATATTTTTGAAATAGAAAAACAAAAACCGCATATTAAACTTTTGGAAAAAGATATTGTAAAAATGGAAAAATTTTTGGAAATATGATTCTCAAAAAGTTGAAGATAATAATAAAAAGTAAAAATTTTTATTAGTTCTCAAGGAAGCGACAGAGAAATGAAGCCGAAAGAAATTGCTGAGCTATTAAATAATATTGAAAATGATAAAAATAAAAAAATGTGAAAATTATTATGGGTAAAACTGATGGAAGCAAAGAATATTATAAAAACTAATAAGTTATATAAATAAAGATTTGGACATTTCCTTTATCCAACAAATTTAACATTAAAGAATATGTTTTTTGTTTATGGCGACAGCTGACTTTAGTAATCGGAGTCGATGGAGGGGCAGTTCACATAGCTTCTTCACTAAATAAACCTCTTTTTGAGCTTTTTACGCAAACAATAAATACAATTTATGCAGATGGTCTCCCAAAAACAACAGCTGACAGCCTGCAAGTAATCTCAAAAACCATTGGAAACCACAATCAGACATATAATTTTTCCATGTCTGAGCCAATAAAATGGTTAAATAATAAAATAGAAGAAATATGTCACTAACTAATTACGACAAAGGATTATACGTTATCCTCGAAACTAACGTAAATAAAACATATCAATACAAGGAATAAAAAGATAATGAAAAAAATAAACTGGAAATTTTTATAGACCGTATAGGGATAAACTGATTGATAAAAATGAAGTGTTAAGTCATATATTTGATAAAAAGAAAAAGAATATTAATCTTAGTGCCTGCAAAAATAAAAGCGTATCTTTATTTTTAAGAACAGATGGAAAAATTGGTGATTATATAATAAGTTCGTTTATCTTTCGAGAAATAAGAAAAAAATTATCCCTAATATAAAAATTGATGTTGTTGCAGACAAATCTTTGGAAAAATTTGTTGAAAAGCTAAACAAATATAGATAAATATTACATTCTTGATAGAAAAAAATGCATGAATGGAGAAAGTATTGTACACTTGAGAAAAATAAATATGATGTTCTATTTGATTCAACTGAAGGACTTAAAATATAAGCAAGTTTATCTTTCTAAAACAGGGTAAAACTGCAACTGTATAATGTTGGATACAATAAAGGATGAATATAAATATATACAACAAAAATATAAAAGCAGAAACAATACTTTAAAAATGATTCAAATTTATAAGACAAATGGTGAAAAGTGTAAATATTGAAATAAAAAGATACAAAATATGATATTCCTGTTTCTGAAGAATCTGATGTAGCAACTTTCTTGAAGAAAAATAATGTGAAAGATAAAATAATAGCATTAAACTTTTTGGAGCATCAAGAGGAAGAAAAGATAAACGAGGAAAAATGCACTTATTATAATAAAAAAAGGTTGAGGGAAATGTACAAGGATTATACAAATTATAATTCTAGATTCACCAAATGACAGGGAAACAATACATAATATCCTAAAAACAGATAATAAAAATGTTTTATTTTTTGAAAAATCTAAAAACAATCTTGGATTCTATATCAATAATTAAGAACATGTGATTTGGTAGTGTCGCTTGATACTTCGATTTTACATATTGCTGAAGGATTGAATAAGAAAAATAATGGCTTTTTATGGTCCGAAAGATTAATAAAAATAAATGGCGTATAAGGAAGAAGGCAATATATTAATTGATTATCCTGAAAAATCGTATTAATGATGTAAACTTTGAAAAAAATGTTTGATGAATTTATGTCAAAAGAATGCTCTGCCCTGCTGTTTAGAATTAAAAAAATATGAAATAGGAGAATGCTGATGAAATTATCCGTAGGAATAATAACTTTTAATGAGGAAAAACAGAATTGGGAAAAACTCTGGATTCGGTAAGAGAAATAGCTGATGAAATAATAGTTGTAGACAGCGGAAGTAACGACAGAACTGTGGAAATTGCACTTGCGAAGGAGCAAAAAGTTTTTGTGAAAAATGGAAGGATACGGCCCCGCAAAAAATTCTGTTTTAAAAAAATGCAAAGGGAGAATGGATTTTTATTAATAGATGCTGACGAAGTAATATCGCCACAGCTGAAAAAGCAAAAATAAAATCAATTATAAACAGCGAAAAACCCATCAGGTGACGTTTACAAAAATTAAACTGCGAAATATAGCTTTTAAAAAAAGAAATAAAATTTGGCGGATGGGATGACTATGTAATCAGAGTATGGAAAAATGGAAAAGTAAAAATAAATAGCCGTGAAGTTCATGAGCAGTACCAAACTGACAGTCAAAAATATAAAGAAATGATAATCCATTATACTTACGATAGCATAGAGGAGTTTCTTGAAAAATTAAATAGATATACTTCACAAAGTGCTAAAAGAATATATAAAAAGGTAAAAATCCCAAGTTTTATAAAAATATATTCCAAAATGCTGTTCAGGTTTATAAAGATGTATATTTTGCAACTGGGGTTTCTAGATGGCTATGAAGGGTATTTGCTTGCTAAATATAGCTCCATCTATACGATGACAAAAGTATACTAAACTACGGGAAGAATATTATAATAACTTAGGAAACGGTACTTCTCTGTTATTACTACATACAACTGACCAAAAAGCTTTGGAAGTTTGTCTAAATAGTGCATTAGAACAAACTGTGCTCCAAAGGAGATTATAATTGCATGATGATGGTTCAAAAGCAGGAAACAATAGATTTAGTAAAAAGATTTCAGCAAAGCTATCCTAAAAGCAACATTATTCACTCATGGCAGGAAGATAAGGGATTTCGGGCTGGAATGTCTAGAAATAGGGCAATAAGCAAGGCAACGGAAACTACATAATAATAATAGACGGCGATTTGATATTAAATAGGCATTTTGTCGAAGATCATATAAAAATATGCAAAAAGAGGATGCTTTTATTCAAGGCTCAAGAGTAATAACTTCGCCAACTGTTGCAAAGGAAATAATGGAAGGCAAATAAACCTTTTTACTAAAAGGTCTAAAAACAATATGAATATGGTAAGAAGCAAACTTCTTTCAAAAATTTTTACAAAAGTAGATAGAAATTTACGTGGAATTCGTTCCTGCAACATGTCATTCTTTCAAGAGACTTAATTAAAGTAAACGGATTTTGAAGAAGAAATAGAAGGTTGGGGAAGAGAGGATAGTGAACTTGCTGTAAGGCTGTTTTAATATTGGATGTAAAAAGAAAAACTCAAGTTTGAGGCTTTGACTTGCCATTTATATCATAATGAAAATGATAGAAGCAGGTTGATGATGAATATTTGGCAAAGGCAATAGAAAATAAAAAAACAAAAAGCTAAGAAAAGGGCTTGATAGATAGTGAAAGAAGTAACGCTGGTAATAACTAGTTGCGGAAGATTCGATCTGCTGGAAGAAACGCTTGACAGCTTTTTGAGCATAATACATATCCAATTAGCAAAAGATAATAATTACAGAAGACAGTACTGAAGGGAAAAAGCTGGAAAAATTAATTTCAAAATATAATAATAAAAATCAAAATTTTAAAACTTATAGTTAATGAAACACGATTAGGGACAATTAAAGTCAATTGACAAAGGCTTACCGTGAAGTTGATACCAAATATTTTTTTCACTGCGAAGATGACTGGAAATTCTTAAAAAGGGTTTTATTGAAAAATCAATGGAACTTATGGAGGAAGATGAAAAAAATTTCTAGTTGTTGGACTACGTGATAAAAAAGATTTTTGCAGAAAAGGTTTTTCTATGATGAAGACTATATTTCAAAAATGGTGAAAAAGTATTATAAAGTGTAAAGGTGAAATATTTACTTATAATCCAGCTCTAAGAAGAAAAAGGATATGGATTTATTTGGACTTCATGAAAAAGTTGGAAAATCAGAGATATGAAGAGGTATTATCTGATTTTTATAAAGAGCATGGATTTAAAACAGTATTTTTAAAGGAACCATATGTAACTCATATTGGAAATAAAAGACATGTGCATTTTAGTAAAAATCGCAAAAACACTGTATTAAGCTTTAAAATTGATGGATTAGTAAAAATCAGAGCAAAAAAATTTTAAAACCAAAAAGGTAAAATTATAATTTATATTTTTAATAAATATTTTTCGTATTTTTAGTTGTTATTTTTATATTTCGTATAAAAATATAAGTAGAAATATTTGTAATAATTTCATTTTACTAAACTCCTTTAATATCAAAACTTAAAGATTACAATCTTTAGCTTGACTGAAATATTTCTAATTTTTGAGTTTGCTTAAATGATTTTATTATATAATTATAGATTCAAAAATTAAAAAGAATAAATATATAAACTTTAATTTCTACTGAAATGTAAAATTAATATTTATTAAAAATAAAAACTTTTGAAGTAAATATTCTTTCAGTATTTAAGATAATTTTTACTTATAGTAAATAAAGGATGGAAAAAAATGATATATTTATTTTTGATAATAATTCTCTTGTTTTTCATATTTATTATTTATAATAAAACTAGAAAAAAATTTTCGTTTTGTGCCTTATGTATCACAGTGTTGACAGTGAAAAAAGGGAAAGGTGGAATTTTTGTAGATGAATTTCAAGAACATATAAAATGGATAAAAGATAAAAACTTTTAAAATGGAAGAATTAAAGAATTTAAATTATACATTGCCACAAAATTCAATATTGATAACTTTTGATGATGGCTATAAAAAAATAATTATACTTTTAGCTTTTTCCAATTTTGAAAAAGTATAATATGAAAGCTACGATATTTTTGAATACAAAATTTATTGAAAAAGATGAAAGCTTATTTAAACTGGGATGAAATAAGAGAAATGTATGAAAGCGGACTGGTTGATTTTTCAGCTTCACACACATTCTCATCAGTTAACAGTAAAGGATATTGAAGTGCTTGCTTTTTATGATAATGAAAGTTCGCCATATTTTTAAAAGAGAAAGCTATAATTTATTTTTTGAAGGAAATTATGATGAGATATGGAAAAATTAAATGGACTTCCAGTATTTAAATTAAGAAGTAAAATTTCAATTCCTGGATATAAGCCAAAGAAGGATTTTGTACAAAAATATCGAAATATTACACAACTTCGGAAAATAATAAATCTGAAAACGAAAAAGGAATTTTTGAATAAATTGTTTAAAGAAAAAGCAAAATGAATTTTTGACAAAATTAGTGAAGAAGAATTTAGAAAAAAATGTAGAATTTGAAATTCTGGAAAATAAAAAGGATTATTCAAGAAAAACTTGGAAAAACTCAGATTGCCTTGCATATCCTTGGGGACACCGATACAAAGGAAACCGTGAAGACATAAGAAAATTTAGGAGTTGATGTATTTATTACTACAAGAAAAAGGCGTAAACTCATTAAAACTTAATAAGAACTGGATTTATCGAGTAAGTGGAGATGATTTTTGAAAGTTTTGATGAATTTAAAAAGGGAGCTGACTGACGGTGAGTGGTGTATATTACAGAAAATTACGAAATATTTTTGTAAAAAAACATTAATTAGATAATGGATAAATAATTTGAAATTTATTATAAACCATTTTTAAAATTTAAAAACTAAAAATTCAATATACCAAGGCTTTTAGTAAAATATTTTTAAAAAGGGTTTACTACAAGTAGATAACGAAAACCAAATTAAATATATGAAAAATAAAATTAGATTTTGGTGATTCAAAAACTGAAAAATATATAAAAATATTATATATTAATCATATTGAATATTTTACTTGCAACAATGTCCTCTCTTGTTTCTTCTGCTCCAATATTGCTTGTTCAAAAGGTTGTTTGATAAAAGGGATTACAGGAAAGGAATGAAAAGGATATTTTTGTATGCCGCAGGAACAATGATAATGCTTGCTAGTGATAGGAGCAATACTGATGTATTGGAATACAATTTTTCAACTGTGATTTCAGCATCTATTTATAAAGACATTGTTACTGATATTTATAATAAGATACAAACTTTGGATATGGAATATTTTTGCAAGGGAAAAATAGGGGATCTGATGACACGTGTAATGACAGATCCCTAGCAATATAAATTCAATTATATTAGAGATATTTAATATGATTTCCTGAAGTAATAAAGAGTTATAGTCTGTTTATAGAATAGCATGTACAGATTTTGACTTGACCTTGGGAGTTCATGTTGTAGCTCCAATTTTAGTAATTACAGTGAGAAAATATGCAAAAAGATTAAAACGTTCAGGAAAAGAAAATAGACAAGAAGCACTAGACAGACTAAATTCAAAAGTTGCAGGAAACATTATCAGAATTAGAATTATACAGGGCATTTTGCCACTAGAAGAACATGAAACTAAAGATTTTAAGATAATAGTCTAAAAAGAATTGCTGTAAGAACAGCCAGATATAATGCGAAAGCCAATTCTATAATGGAAGCGTTAAATTACATAATTATCGCATACTGCTATTAGTTTAGTGGATATCGCGTGTACGAGGGCAAAAAGACTTTTACACCTGGAGATTTTTATTACGATAGTATGCTGCAATTTCATCAATGTACACACCTGCAAAGACGTGCTATAACTCGATTCAATCGCAATAAGTGTAAACTTATCTTCAATTACAAGAGTTTCTGAAATTCTTGAAGAAATGCCATCTATATGTAAATCGGCCAAATTGCATAAAATTTGAAAATTTTTCAAAATGATATAAATTTTGAAAAATGTTGATTTTAAATATAAAGACAATCCTGAAAAATATTAAAGGATATCAACTTAACCGTCAAGAAAGGTGAAACTGTTGCATTTGTGGGAAATTCCGGTGGCGGAAAATCTACACTCGTAAATTTGATTCCAAGATTTTTTGATGTATCTCGTGGTTCTTTAAAAATTGATGGGACTGATATTAGAGACTACGATGTTAAAAAGTTTACGAAAAAGGCAATAGGAATTGTACCACAGGAAACATTTTCTTGTTCTCAGGAACAATACTTAGTAATATAAAATATAGCCGTCAGGATGCTACTTTAGAAGAAAGTTAGTGGAGGCTGCTAAACAAGCCTAATGCACATGAATTTATTCGAAAATCTCTGCGGATGGATATGATACCGAAATTGGGGAACGTGGTGTAAAACTGTCTGGAGGACAAAAGCAAAGAATTGCAATTGCACGTGCAATTTTAGAAAATCCTCAAATATTAATTTTGGATGAGGCTGACATCAGCCCTTGACAATGAGTCTGAAAAAGCTGGTTCAGGATGCGCTGGAAAAAAACTTATGAAAGGAAAAACTACATTTGTTATAGCTCATAGGTTGACAACAATCGAAAATAGTAATAAAATAGTAGTGATACAGAAAAGGTGAAATAAAAGAAATAGGAAACCATAATGAATTATTAAGCAAAAACGGAATTTTACAAAAGCATTATATAATAAAAATTTTGATTTAGTAATAAAAAATAACAGAAAGCATTGATTATTCATTTATATAAATTATATTTTATCTAAATAAATAAAAAGTTAGGAGAAGAGAAAATGAAACAGATAAAAAGGAATGTCATTTTATTCTAATGTCAGTTGTATTAGTAGCATTTGGAAGCCAGGACTCAAAAACTCCACTATGTGAAAACAGCTGGGAGATGAAAACAAAAAAGTCGGTGACAAAATAAAAGACATAAAAAGATGATAATACGGCAAAAATGATGCCCTAAAGAAAGGATGAATCAAAAACAACCTGTACAGCAACCAGCTCACAGCAACCACCAGTTGCAGCAAATTCAGCTCAGACTCAACCAACTCTGTCGCACCTAAACACACCTCAACAGCAGCACTACCACAGTGACTTCTTCGCAGATGCTAATCAAATGCACAAACATCTACTGCTAAGAAATGAAAATGGACTTAATGGGAAAAATCAACAAAAAACAGAAGAAACAATAACGACTTTATCTAAAGCACCCTAACATAGCCGTTTAAAACAGTGATCCGTCTACAGTCTGCTGGACAAGAAAAACATCTAAAAGTTAAACTCAAGGATTCATGCTCCAAAATCAACTCGAGGAAGTGGAAGTGATCTACTGGAAGTGAAGTAGTGGAAGCAGCAGTTCAGGATCATCGTCGTCAGGTGGCGGAGATTCAAGCTCATCAGAGTAGGGACTAGCTATATCATTTGAGGTAATTAATCTAGCAAAACGTTATGTATACATGTTACAAAAACATCAAATTATACAAAAGAAAAGGCAGTGAAAATTTTTAGTATGTTTAGAAAAGAAAAAGGAGTTACAAGAAAAATATAACCAAAAGGCAAATATAGAATATTTTTGATATCTCTAATTCCCTATGTTACTTGTGGCATTTCTTCGTCTATGAAACAACCCTATTTCTAGTGATTTTATCAGCTGATGATTACAGCTGAACTATAGACGTAATATTTTTCATTTGATGATACAGATAGAGATACTTTAAAGGATCTTTCTGGAATTACAATAGGAGCTTAACAGGGTTTGTGCTTGCTCCGTTACACCACTTTATGTGGCAGCATTTGCAGGAGCAATGGCAACATATATTTGGAAAAATTATATAGAGGGAACTGATAAAAAGATCTTTTAATCCGGTGATTTTAGGAAAATTATTTGTATTTATATTTTTTCCAGCTGTTCTTGCACCAAATTCTCAAGCCTGGACTGATGCAGAAGGTGATGAGAAATTTCGCGACGATAACGTTTCAGGATTAGCTTCATTAGTATTGATAGTAACAGAGGAATTATCGGAGAGCTTTCAATAGCTGCAATGGTTATAGGGGCGATATATCTAATCCTTAGAACAAAGATAACATGGCATATACCGGTATCGTTTTCTTTGTTACGATTTTCTTTCGATACTATATTCACTTTCAAGCAATAATGTCAAATGTAGTATACTACTCTTGGAGAAATTATCTTTTATGGGTATTTTCGTATCTGACAGATACTTTCACTACTCCTAGGCATGGACTTGGAAAAGTATTTTTGGATTTTTAGCTGGACTTTCTACAATCATATTCTGGTTCTTAGAATTCAATACTAGAATCAATTATATATTCAGTATTAATTTTAAAACCTTTTTACAAGACCAATAAACACGATATTTCAACCAAATGTATTTTGGTGATCGAATCAGTTTCATTTGCTGAAATTATACAGGGAATTGGTTTTTGCAATTATCATTAGTATACTTGCTATTTGCTGTTTCTATTTGCATACGTTTTGGTTGTGCCATATATTGTTTATATTTATGTAGTTTATGGAATATGGCGATTGTACAACAACAGATAAAAATAGGGAAGGCTTTTTATGAACTTTTAACTTTAAGTTTTTAAATAAAATAGAAAAATTAAAAGATAAAAAATAGATATTTTACAATCTGAAAATAATTTTTACCGCGGTGCAATTCCGTGGTTTTTATTATGTTCGGAAAAGATAATTTATATTTCCACATCCAACAGAAATTTGGAAAAATTATCATGCAATGCTGAAAATTATATGAAATATCAGAAAAAAACAAAAGAATATTTTAATGAAAAATCTAAAACTGACAAAAATAGTAAAGAAAGTAAAAATAAAGCTAGAAAGAAATAAAAATAATTGATATTTTTGAAAATATCTCACAAAATAAGGAAGATATAACGGAATAAATATAAGACTGCTGGATATTTTTAAAAATCAGGAAAAATTTATTTTATTTGTAAATTTACAGATTACTTTTGGATATATTTTTGAAAAAGTTAAGTTTTTTTCCTTTGAGACTGGGAAAAGAATATAGTTTTTACGAAAAATTGTGGAATTTCTTGTGGAAAATGGGTATGAAAATTCATATTTGATTGAAAAAAAGGGCAATACAGCAGACGTGGAGATATTCTTGATATTTTTCCGCCGGACTTGGAACATCCTGTCAGACTCGAGTTTTTGGAGATGAACTGGAAAGTATAAGAGTTTTTGATATTGATAGCCGATTTCTGTGAAAAGATGGAAGAAATAAAGGTTTTTGGAAATTTGCTTTCTGGAAATAATTATGAATTGATTGAGCTTATCGACGAATTAAGGAGGCGGAAGATGTAACGATTGTTATTGAAAATGAAGAATTGCTGGACTATAAAATGGAAGAGTTTATCCTGCTTGACAGAAGCCGTGAGGAAATTTATCGAAAAAGATATGAAAACCTGAAGAAAAAGTATTTTTGTACAGACTAAAAATTTTCACAGGAGCAGATTGAGACTTTTAGGGATAAAATAGGATTGAAAAATTGTCAAAAATTGAAGACGTTTTATATTTTTACGAATAACTATGAGAAGAAAATGGCTGAATTTGGACAAATTCTAACTGAAAAAGGAAAACAATCTGAAATTGAAAAATATGAGCTGTTTGAAGGATTTATCTTTAATGACAGTTCAGAAAAATCCAGATAATAAAAATAGATAATTTTATTGTAGCTGACAGATAGGGAGCTTGACGGATATATTTACGAGCGAAAGAAAAACAGCAAAAAGCTATAAAATATAAAAAATCAATCAGATAATTGAAGGGGATTATGTAATCCATGTTCAATATGGTGTTGGAATTTACAAAGGAATTCAGACAATGGAAGAGCGGGATTATTTGAAAATCAAATATGCTGATGAGGATATTTTGTGTATATTCCTGTAGAAAAAGCTGGACAGACTTGAAAAATATGTGTCAAATGATACGGAACCTCAGTTATTCAGGCTGGGAACACGTGGATTTAAGCGAAAAAGGAAAAACTCGAAGAAGATATTCAGAAATTTGCAGCAGAACTTATCAAAAATACAGGCAAGAAGGCAAAAGCCAGTAATGGTTTTTGTATATCAGTAAAGGATACTATATGGCAGGAGGAATTTGAAGCAAACTTTTCCATTTGAAGAAACAGAAGATCAGAAAAATGCCATAAATGATGTGAAAAAGGATATGGAAGAGTCCGCAAATAATGGACAGGATTGTCTGTGGAGATGTTGGATATGGGAAAACGGAAGTCGCAATGAGAGCGGCATTCGAAAAGCGATTGACAATGGAAAGCAGGTTGTTATGGTGGCTCAACTACTGTGCTTGCAGAACAGCATTTTGAGCGGTTTAAAAGAAGATTTGAAAATTATCCGATTACAATTGAGAATTTATCACGGCTTACAGTAAATCAAAAGGACATTTTAAAAATCTAAAAACGGAATTATTGACTTAGTTATTGGAACTCACAGGCTTCTAAGCGATGATGTACAGTTTAAGAACTTAGGGGCTTTTTAATTATTGATGAAGAGCAAAAATTTGGGGTTAGGCTAAAGAAAAGTTAAAATCTCAAAGGAAAAAGCTGGATGTGCTGACATTAACTGCGACTCCGATTCCACGTACATTAAATCTTGCGATGCTCGGGATCAGAGAGATTTCCATAATTGACACACCTCCAACAAACAGGCTTCCCATTATAACAGAAATTCTCGATTGGGATGAGGAAACAATAAAAATGGCGTACTGCGTGAACTGTCACGTGATGGGCAAGTTTTCTATATTTATAACGATGTAAAAAATATGAAGGAAAAATTGAAGGAACTGAAGGAAATGCTTCCAGATTTTGTAAAAATCGAATTTATAAATGGACAGCTTCCGCCAAAGGAAATTAAGGATAAGTTATTGCGTTTTGAAAACGGGCAGTTTGACATTCTGATTGCTTCAACAATTATTGAAAATGGAATTGATGTGGGAAAATGCCAATACTATTTTGATTGAAAACTTTACTGGTCTAGCTTTATCGCAGGTGTATCAGCTGAAAGGTCGTGTAGGACGTAGCAACAGGCAAGGTTACTGTTATTTATTAAAAACGAGAAATATTACAAAGCAGGGACGGCAAAAGGAAGAAAGTATGATAAAAGTGGAAGGGAATAAAAATCGAGGTTTTCAAATTTCGATGGAAGACTTGAAAAATACGTGGTGCTGGGAGAAATTTTGGGAGATAAGCAGCATGGAACGATTGAAACTTTTGGATATGATTTATATAAAAAATGCTAAATGAGGAAATTGCAAAGCAAAGAGGGCGAGTTTGTCGAAAAATTGAAAATGTGGAAATCATACTAAATGAAAGAGATTTATTCCAGAAACATATATTGAAAAGGACGAAAGGCTAAATATCTATAAACGTTTTGCAATGCTGAAACAGATAGCGAATTAACTGATTTGCTTTGATGAAATTAGAGATAGGTTTGGAAAAATTCAGAGCAGATGAAAAATTTATTTTTAAGCATTAAATTAAAGATTATTTGCTGAAAATATAAAATTCAGAGAATTCTTGAAACAAAGAAATCATTTTGAGCTGTACTTTTGATTCAATGAGCAGAGCAAAACTGAATTGAACGAAAGAATCGAAATGAAAAAGTTGTAAAATTATTGATGCAGTAAGTCCGAAAGGGAAAAAACTAACAGGCAGATATCATTGATGAAATCTGGTTGTAATGAAAGGTTAGCAGATTTGTTGGACTATTGTGAAATAAAGTTCTTGACAGCATGTATACATGAAAAATTAGTTTATTATAAAACTTCTTTACTTTTAATAGGGTTTAGTAAGTATTCGATTTAAAGTTTTATCATAAAATAATTAAGATAAACTTTGACTTAATTAAAATATCAGAAATTAACTGGCTAAAAGTAGTATTCAGAATAGTGGAATTAATGTAAAATTTTATTTAGAATTAGGAGATAAAATAGAAAGGAGGGTATAGATAGTATTATTTTTGACAATATTTGGGATGTTGTTCATACTGGATTGCTTTAGCAGAAACTACAACGTTGAAAATCGAGAAAAATAAAAATATCCAAAAGGTATTAGAAATGTAACATCTGTAACTGAAGTACTTTGGAACAGGACAGCAGAGTCACACATATCATAGAATTTTAATGAAAAAGGTAGTAAATTCTCAAAGCGACGAGATACTTTTTCACAGTAGCTGGGCGAAACTGTGGAAAATGTTTATTCAAAACACACAGTCCTGAAAAGAACTAATATCGTCAAAAGGATGGAAAATATAATAATATGAATTAAATCCTAAGGATGCAGGAAGCTTTCTCTTCGTATGGAAGGGATGGATCAGGAACTACATTTCAGATGAAAAAGCAACCTCCAGGTATTACATGAGAAGATATTTTATTTACATAAATGGATGGAAAAAGCATTGCAATACTTGAAAATAACAAGACAAAAATTTGGTTGTAGAAAATTTTTCAAGCAGTTTGAATACTTTAAAAGATCCAAAGAAACTGGGAACAAGTAGTCAAAATATACTTTGTACATTCCAAAAATTATGACAGAAAATAAAAATATCCACTTGTACATTTATGCATGATATGGGTGTTTTAAGTGAAGATACGAAAAGCTACTTTATGCAAGGAAATGGTGCTAGTTTCATTGTACTCCGAGGAACAAGTCAAAACACGAGGCATTGTACTGGCTCCACAATATTCAAGACAAGTTGTTGAATGATAACGGCGATATTACAAGCGATCCAGACAGCGACTGTCAATCTTAGTAAGAGCATATGCTTTCCAAAATACTAGTATTGATGACAAGAAAATTATACGCAACAGGACAGTCAATGGGTGGAATGATGGCAATTGTCATGAACTTTCAAATACCCCTGATTTGTTTGCCGCTTCATATTTGGTTGCTTGCCAATGGAATGACAAGGAAGTCGCGCTATCTATAATCTTATGGATCCTGGTTTCTACTGGAGATGCAAAAAGCTTATCCGGGTATGAACACTATTACAAGTGAACTTATAAAGATGGGAGCAACTGTGGCAAGAGATAGCTTGGAAGGCCGACTACAGAAGTGAACAATTCTTAGAAAGGGCAGAGAAAGGGTTATCGCTCAAAAATCAAATATCAAAATATACAACACTCGAAAAAGGGACAAATCCATACTTTGCCAAAAAGATGCTAATCTGGATCGAACATTCAGAACTATGGAAAATAGCATATAGCATTTCTGGGATAAAAAGGACTGGATAGTTTTCTCAAACAAAACAGTGAATAGCATTAAAAATTTTTAAATAAATGAAAATTTAAAAGTTATTGCAGGAAAGGAGAAGATATTTGACTTTTAGTTATTTTAGTCCTATTCATATAGAAACTTTTATTGTATCTATTTTATTTTGTATATTTTATTTTATATTCCTAAATTTTTCAAAAATTTGGATATAAACAAAATACTCAACTTTTTAGGATACTTTTATTAATATTTAAGTTAGTTGACTCGATTTACAGGTTAATGTATCAAAATGAGCCGATAACTAATGTAACACCTGTACATCTTTGTAATTTTGCAGCAATTTTTGCAGGGCTGTATTTGATTTTTAAAACAAAATTTTTGTATAATGCGTATACTATTTGACTTTTGGACCAATATGGCATTAATTTTACCAGAATAATATACTATCACGATAATTATTATGTTTATCTTTTATGATAATGCACGCTCTTATTGTTTTTACAGCTGGTTATAGATATCTAAATGACAAGCCTACAGGTTTTTCAGTCAGTAATTACACTGCTTCTAGATATTCATACGCGTTCATTTATAACTGGATATTTAAAGAGATAAATGCAATGTTTTTAAAAACCACATTATCCCACAAGTAAGATTTTATAAATCCAATTTGGCTATATGATATTGTTCTTATTCTTACAATGATATTTTTACAATTTTTGCTGTATTTGCCAGTTATGCAAAGAAATAAAAGATAAAATGCGGTAGAAATGTAAATAATAGAATGTTTTTGAAAATAAATAGGCAAGAAAAGTACACCACTGATATTAGTATTAATGTATATATATTTTAGTATTTTAGGTGTACTTTTAATTTTTCAATTTTTATTCTGCGTCCGAGTTTGAGCACTTTCCTCTTCAAATTTTTCTAAAATAACTGTAGTTATTTCGGCTCTTAATTCAGGTTTTATAGGATGAACAATATCCTTAAATTCTCCATTTGGCATTCTTCTTGAAGGCACTACACAAAAGCCGATTTTGACCTTCAATTATCTTTAACCCATGAATGACAAAACTTTCCATCAAATGTGATGTCAGCATACGCCCGTAACCTTTCATTGTTTTCCGTTTGTTTTCCAATTCTAATACGAATATCAGTAACTTTCATAAGTCTTCTCTTGTTTTTGTAATTTATATCTTCCATTATAATTATACCTCATTTGTTACAAGTGAAAACCTCAATAAAAATACAATATTTACTGTATTTTTATGTAGCTTCTAGCTAATTTCATAATCAAACTTTTTGACAATAAAATTGTTTAAATTTAAGTAAAATAATTAAAATCTTTAAGTTTAATATCTAATGCAAAAATTATATTATTTTATTTAAACAAGAAAAATAATTAGTCAATTATTTGGATATATTCATCAATAAATTCCTTTTTCAGACTTTTCGGGCAGCAGATCCAGCACTTTTTACCTTTATGTTCTTGTTAAAATACTTTATTTCAAAAATATCGCCTTTTTTCACATCGTATGAAGATTTTTATATCTCCGTTTACAACGATATTTCCATTGTCAGCCGTCCTTTGCCACTGTTCTTCTTTTTATAATTCTTGTTACTTTTTAAAAATTTATCTAAACGCATCCCTCGATTTTTATTATTTTTATATCTTTCATTCCTTCATACCAAGCTGTATTTGTTCCCACAAATCCAACATTTGGAGGTTTTCTTTTAAGAAAAGTCCTCTTATTTTACTTTTTCTTATCACTGAAAATGTGTGGATTGTCAGTTGTTGATGTAGCTAAAAAGTGCCTTTTTGATTTTTCTCCCGATCTTCTTTTGCTAAAAGTTTTTGTATTAAAATACGATTGGCCCATTGTAAACAGGTATTGATTTTATAACTGTAAAAGCTTTTTCCAGCATAATCTCCAAATGGTGCAACTGCCCCTTTTTCACTTTTTATATGCTAGCTCCTGACCTAAAGTCTTTTCCAGCAGTCAGCTCATAAATTGTAAATGATTTTGGAATAGCAAATGTCGCAACATCAACATCTCCCTTTTAAATAATAAAACTTGTGCTCGGATGTGAATTTTCCAAACATAACTTTTTGAAAATACTTTCTATTTCCAAGCACTTCATCTGTATTTTTAGTCCAAAACTTTTTACAATGTAATTAGCAGGTATTTTAAATCTGATGTAGAGCTGTTTGTAACAGTCCATAGGACTTCGCTCTTTTAACTTCTTTCAAGTCGAAATCCTATCTCCAGAACGGTGATTGATTAGCATCTTCACTTCACTGCAATAAAGCTGTAATAACGTGCATCTTCTAATGTTCCACTTTCTCCAGCATTTGTAAGCACTGCCCTCAATATCTTTTAGTTCTCTGTCTCAGCATTCAAATATGCCTCAGCCCCAATATAAGCAATTTGTGACTGACCAGTAAATAATATTTTCAACTGTAATATTGTAATCTGTGGTTGTAACAATTTCAACCTTTTTCCCAGTCGCTTCTTGCACAACCCGTGCAAATTCTTCTCTGACTTTTTCAACGAATCATTAGTTTCATTAGGTAAAAATACAATTTTTAATTGTATCATTCTTTTTACCACAACTAACTGCAAAATAACAAAATTGCAAGCAATAACAAACTTCTTAAAATATCCTCATAATACCTCCTAAATAGTATAAATAAATCTGCCTTATTATAGCATTTGTTATTTTGCATAGTCAATTCTCATAAAAATAAGTTTATTAATTTATTCTAATAATAAACTATCTTTTTCAAAAACTTCCCAACTGAAAACTCCTAATTTCAGCCTTTTGATCATCCGTCTTTTTCAATCAAAATCTCAAGCTCTCCATTTTCATCAATATTCTGAGCAACTCCCTCGAAATAACTTCATTTCAAGTTTTAATTCAATTTTTACCTTCAAACTAATTTATCTGATTAATTTCCTTTTAAAATATCTCTTCAATCCATTTTCAAAGTCGCACAATGTTTGAAATTCTGAAACGATATTTTTATAACTTCGTCAAGTTCTATATTTTTATTTTTATTTGAGTCAATGAGATAGCTTTGCTTTTTCAAGTTTTCCGCAACATATTATTTATATTTATCCCAATTCCCGTAATATAAACATCTCGTCCATTAGAATGCCACATAATTTCATATTTTCCACATAAACATCATTAGTCCATTTGAAATTTATATTCTAAATTTTCAATTTTTCTAAGTCCTTTATAACTGCAAGTCCGAAAGAATTAAAGGCAATTTCAAATAATCCCTCAATTTCCCAGTTATCCCTTTCCTTTAAAAAGAAACTAAAAAGTGCCATCCCATCCATCGAACCAGTCATTCTGCCTGCGTGCCTTTCCATGCGTTCTGAATCTCAGCAGAAATAACATCAAATTTTTCATAACTTTTTGTGATTCTTTTCGTAAACAGTCATTTGTCGAATCAAGTTCATCAAATTTATATAGATTTATATTTTTCTTCATCCCCTAAATTTATTCTAATACTATTTTCCATTTATACTAAACTCCATTTAAAAATAGAGAATAAATTTTTATAATAGAGATTATTTGACAGCTAATTTCATAATCTTTCAACTAAATTTGTATTATCTTTATATATCTTGATTAATAAATATTTTTCATATTACTATGTTTTTCGCAGGATTGTTCATTGCCGCAAAAACCTTATCTTGCAAAGGTTTGTCTTAATAATTAAAAATTTGTTATTTAAAAGGACACATAAAAATCACTCACTAAGTATAAAATTTTAGATTTAATGAGAGTAATCTTTATCTGAATATTATTAAAAGAACTCCTAGCGAGAATCGCTGATCCAATTACATCCAGCGATATTTGGTCCCATGGCATGCATTAACAGAAAATTTTTGGGATTTTCTTCTGTCCAAGTTTTTGTACAACCCTTGCTCGCCATTGGTACTGCAGAGACTCCTGCTGATCCAATCATTGGATTTATTTTTCCGTTTGTGAGTTTATACATTATTTTTTCCAAATATTACACCACCAACTGTTCCAAATGAAAAATGCGATTAACTCCTAAAATAATAATATTTATTGTCTTAAAACTTAAAAAGTTTCTGCATTGGCTGTTGCTCCAACTGTCATTCCTAATACTATAGTAATACAGTAAAGCATGCCCCTCGTACATGTTCAACTAAATTTGAGACAATTCCAGCCTTCTTTATAAGATTTCAAGCATTAACATTCCAATTAACGGAGCTGATGATGGAACTAAAAGAATCACAATAATTGTTACTGCTATTGGGAAAAATAATTTTTCACGTTGAGCTTACAAATCTTAGGTGTCATTTCTACCATTCTTTTCTTTTTGTTGTCAAAAGTCTTTATAATTGGTGGCTGAATAACAGGAAACCAGCTATAGGAATAGGCTCGCAATACGATTGAACCTAGTAAAGTGTGGAGCTAATTTGGTTGTGGTATAAATTGCGGTCGGTCCGTCAGCTCCTCCGATAATTCCAATTGAGCCAGCTCTCCTGTAAATC
>BNJV01002774.1_pt1 | contig 115102 bp, 179 predicted proteins | sample 8540591 | NCBI WGS metagenome assembly BNJV01 (sample SAMD00202457, study PRJDB9452) | human saliva metagenome | host: Homo sapiens
CCTTGAATGACGATCATGTAGAAGGTCTTGTGCGGATGGGCATGGATCATGTGGCGCATCAATAATAAAATTTTAATATAATGAACACCTTTCATCATATTATGGATGAAAGGTGTTTTTAGTTGCAGTGCATATAGGGTTGGAGAAGTATAGCGTGAAGTTGTTAATGAAAAATACAGGAATATTGGTGGTATTTCTTGCTACAGTATTTCTATCAACTAAATCAATATGGGCAAAATTAATTTATTTGGATTCATTAAGTCCGCTAAGTGTTCTTGCATGTAGAGCTGTTTTATCATTACCTTTTTTTATACTGCCAATGTTTCGTTTTGATTGGCAGTGTGTAAATAAAAAACAGGTTTTAAAATACTCTTTTGTGGGAGCAGTTCTTTATTTAATTTCATCTATGACAGACTTTATAGGATTATTATATATATCTGCTTCATTAGAACGCGCTGTATTATTTACATTTCCAATTTATGTTTTTCTTCTATCCTCAGATTTGTCTCGGATTACAATTTCAAAGGTAGTTTTAATTATATCTACGGTTTTAGGGCTGGCTATTATGTTTAATCCTACTGTTGATAATCATTTAACTAACACTTTAATAGGCGTATTATTAGTTTTTAGTTTCTGCTGTTTTTTTGGGCTTTATTCATGATTTATAGTAAGCGAGTTGTTGTAAATATTAGTCCCACTATTTTTTTACTAGTACATATATGTGTATAACTACAGTATTTTTTTGCTTTTAGGAATTATATTAAATGGTGAAAGCTTTTTAGAGTTTGCAGTGATTCAACCACATACTATACTTTATTTAGTTTCTCTAGCTGTTTTTTGTTCTATAATTCCATCGTATTTAATGTCATTTGGGCTAAAAAAAATAAGTGCACCTCTTGCTGCAATTATTAGTGCAATGGGCCCTATAGTTACGTTAGGTTTAGATGTAGTAATTCTTAATCATCGTTTAGGGGTAAATGAGATTATAGGTGCTCTAATAGTTACAGTTAGTGTAACCTGTTTGACTAGACTAAATGCTAAGACATAAAAGGCGATGTATCACCAAAAGTAGCTCGTGAAACTTCAACACGTACCTTATAATTAGTAGAATAGTGTATATATAAGAAAAGACATCTTGTAGATATCTTTTCTTTGTACATTGTATTGGAATATAGTATCATTATATAAATTTTATGAATATCATAAACTAGTGTAAATGGAAGAAGGCGATATATTAATGAAACAATTACATAAAGGATGTCAAGCTTTTACTTATGCCCTTCCTATTATGGCTCCTATGGGCATAAGCTTATTTGTTATTGGTTTAGGCTTTGGTTTATATGCTATAAGCCAAGGTTTGCCTTGGTGGACTGCACCAGTTTTGGCAGCTACGATTTTTGCTGGTTCTATGGAATTCGTGACTATTGGTATGTTAGTGGCTGGATTTGATCCTATCAATACTTTTATCTTGACCATGTTCGTTAATGGTCGCCATTTCTTTTACGGTTTGTCTGCGCTTCAACGGTATATACATATGGGCTGGAAATGGTTTCCTACTGTTGCGTGGATGTGTGATGAAAGCTTTGCCATCAATATGGGAACGAAACTGCCTGATGATGTGGATGAAAAGTGGTTTTATTTCCACGTGTCTTGGCTTAACTATATATTTTGGGTATTTAGTACCTTTATAGGCGGTCTATTTGGTAACCTATTAGCTACCGTAGATTTACGGGGCATTGATTTTGTATTGCCCGGGTTATTTATTGTGGTATTCCTTGAAATGCTACTCAATGCAAAGAATCATAAGATTAAAGCCTTTGGTGTAGTTGGTGCAGTTATGGCTCTAGCTATGCTCTCATTGGTGGGAAAATCTCTCTTTATGCTTCTATCTATGAGTTGCATGCTGGTAGTCTGCTATATTATGTATAAATGGGGAGGTGTACATCTTGACTAGTTTAGAAATGATTATTACCGTTGCTATTGTAGTGGTAGGAACATTACTTACTCGTTTTAGTGCTTTCCTCATATTTCCTACAGGTAAAAAGGCACCAGACTTTGTGCTCTATCTTGGTAAAGCGCTACCTACCTCTGTGATGGGGATGCTCGTTGTATATACTTTTAAAGAAACAGTTGTCCTATCGTATCCATACGGAATACCTGAATTGATCGCATTGATTGTTACCGTAGGCTTACACCTGTGGAAGCGAAATATGCTTGTATCCATTGGTGTGAGCACTGTAGTGTACATGATACTTATACAAGCTGTATTTAATGTATCTAAATAAAATAAAGCACACAAAAATAGGCGCTGTAACAAAATAGCCTCTTAACTTAAATAAGCTATTAGTTGATTTTAGATAATCAACTAATGGTTTATTTTTTATACTTCTTTTCTAAAGGGAGAAAATTTAAAGTTCCACCACATATTCTGTTTAAAATTTTTATCTATGCTATGTCTAACGGTGTGTATTCTACACGTATGATACAACAACAATGCGAAGAAAATATTAATTATATGTGGCTTCTTCAAGGCTATTCAGCCCCAAGCCATATGATATTCCAACGCTTTTTGCCCGTTGTACACTAAATATCTTAATGAATCTGTTTTTACAATTGATGGAAGCTATTAACAGATGTAAATGTCAATATAAGAATGTACAATTTTGACGATGTACAATGTACAGTTATTCCTTCTGTTGCATATGGTTTCGTAACCGGTATGAATCTCCAGTTATGCTAATCACATGTGCATGGTGAAGTAATCGATCAACAATAGCATTAGCTACTCGCTCATCATGTAAAATGGTAGCCCACTCATCAAAATTAATGTTAGACGTTACGATGGTACTTTTCTTTTCGTACCGTCTATCAATAATTTGAAATAGTAAGTTAGCATCACCTGGTTGTAACGGTAAATAGCCAATTTCATCAATGATGAGTAATTGGTAGCGTGCATAATGCTTGAGCCGAGTTTCTAATCGTCCTTCATCTTTTGCACTCTTAAGGTTTTGAATTAAATCATGGCATTTAATAAAATAGGTGCTTCGTCTGTTACGAGAGCTTTCAATACCTAGTGATGTAGCTAAATGTGTTTTCCCAACTCCGCTAGAGCCAAGAAATACAATGTTTTCAGCTTGTTCCATGAATCCTAATGATGCTAAATCCTTAATTTGCATTTCGTTAATTTGTGGTTGAAATGAAAATTCAAAATCAGCTAGTGTTTTCAAATGAGGAAAATTACTAATTTTCACCATATGGTTAATTACGTTTTGTCGTTTAATATCAACTTCGTAATCACTCAGCTTCAATAACCACTCAATATGAGATAAGCTCTGTGTATTAGCTAATTCAATTGTTTCATCTAGGTGTAACATGCATTGTTTTAGTTTTAGATATGCTAGATTATCTTGTAAGCGTTGGTAATTAGTCTGTAGTGTCATAGATAGCTCCTATCTTTTCCAAATTAGATTTTGCTTTAGCTTTCACATCTTCAGAACTTAGATAAGGAATTGTTTTCTGCAATTGTGCCTCATAATGAGAAGGCAAATAGTTAATCTTCTTATCACTTAATGGGTGCTGTGCAATCAATTCTGTGCTATCATATATGTATAGCATCTTATCTATGGTCTTTAAGGTCATAGATTTGGCCACATATCCTGGCGGTACAGAATAGTGGCTACCACGAAAGCTAATGAGATTACTTGCTGAAACCTTAGCTTTTGGGTGATCTATGCGGTAGGAATCTCTTATCACTTTTGTTGGAAGTGGGGTAAGAGATTCCTTTTCTTTTTCAAGCAGTGCAGACGGTATTTGTCTTGTAGCTTGAGAAATCGCTAGATTACTACGTAAAATAATTTTTTGAATCTGTTCTTCCACTTCTTGTATTGTTAATTTTCCTTGGTACGCATGAATTTCATCTAGAATTTTCATTTGGCTTTCTACTTTGCCTTTCGTTTGTGGACGGCGCGCCATACACGGCTTAAATGTAAAGCCAAAGTCACTTGAAAATTGTTCTGCTTTGGTATGAAGCTGTCCTTTAGTTCCAGCTAGCCTCGGTTGCACCATCACGGTTTTCATATTATCTGTTAATAGTACATGCGGAACACCTTGTAATTGTTCAAAGAATTCTACCAATGTATCTTGTAGTGTTTCAGTAGTTCTATCGAAAGTGACCTTTGCTAATTTGTATCGAGAATAGCCTAATGTCATCAGCAATATATTAAAAGTTATGTGTGTGCCATCATGCAATAGGAATTTAATATTCTCTTTCCAATCAACTTGAGCCTGTTCAGCTGGTGCGGTTTCAAAACGAATCGTATGCTGCATACTAGGCGATGTATGTTTTCTATCAAAATAGGATTGAAATACTGGTATCTTTAAAAATATAACCGCGAAATGTAGAGTAAGCGACTGTGAGTCCATGGTTATCTACCAAGTATTGCCACAAGACACGCTTATAATAAAATTGTTGGGGTGTATCATCAGATAATAAAGTCTGTATTACGTCATAAAAATTTATCAATCATAGATGGTTTATGACGATGTGGATCAGGCGTTCCATTTTTCATAATGAGATTTTTATGGTGCGTCTATCATAGCCCTAATTCACGACCTAGTAAACTATAATTAGGTTTCAAATTGCAAAACCTCCAGAATGTCCCTTAATAATGGTAAGTCTAATAATGATGTTACAGTAAATGAACTGTTAATAGCGTATACGTATTGCATGTTGTTATCACCTCAACTATAGTATCGGTGATACAATTAAAATTGTACATTCTTATATCATCATTTTTTTGTACATTCTTAGAGTATCATTTACATTAACAGACATGATACCTTAACCTTTAATGAAGTCTTTATTGATAGAATTAAACTAGAGGCTAATGCCAACAAGTACACCTTTGTCTGGCGAAAAGCAGTGCAAAAAAGACTAGGCACATTACTATCTAAATTAGCTATATTAAAGAAAGATATCTGGAATGAATTAGGGCTAGATACTTATTATATGAATGATGAATGTATATATACCTTCCTCGCTAAGGAAATTGAAGTACAACATATGAAATTCGTACAAGGAAAAGGTAAGCATAAAACACCATTACAACGGTTGTATGAGCGAGCAGAATCTTTATATGAGAAGTGCAAAGAATACGAGCCGTAATTGTATATTATGGGTGAACGCAACAGTTATTCTAAAATAGATCATGATGCTACCTTTATGCGTATGAAGGAAGACCATATGTGTAATGGACAGCTTAAAACTGCCTACAATGTACAATTAGCCGTTTATTCTGAATATATTATTATGGGCATTGGTGTACTTCCTGAACCCAACGATATGAATACCTCAATTCCATTTGTGCAAAGCAATTAGAATAGATCCATAGCCGCTGATTCACATATGTGGTAGCTGATGCTGGTTATGATAGACATGAGAACTTAACTTGGTTAAAGAAAACCTATTACATATCTTGTATAAAGCCTCAATATTACGAAAAAAAGCGAAAACTAGAACTTGGACCAAGGCTATTAGCAAAGCTCGTAATATGGAGTATATACCAGAAGAAGATACATTTACATGTGCAAAAGGACGTAGATTAAAATATGCTTTCACGCGTAAGGCGAAAAACAAAACAAGATTTGTATCTGAGCGAAAGGTATATATTTGTGAGTCTTGTAACCGATGCGAATACAAAAAGGAATGTCAACGGTATGTAAAACCGACGACAGAAAATCCAGTAAAAAGAATTGAGATTACACCTGAGTATGATGCCGTATTGGCAGAGAACCAAGATAGACTGATGAGTGATACAGGCATTCAATTACGAATTAACCGTTCCATTCAAGTGGAAGGCGCATTTGGTGTTTCTTATATTTTAAAGGGACTGCAACTAGAATGCGGTAAAACCGCATTCTGTTACAGCCCCTTTTTATTTTAATATAATGGGAAGATGTAATAGGCTATCGTAATAAATAGTGGCATAGTTACTGCTGATAGTATGGTTGTACCCATTACAATTTGCGTAGCGTATTCTGGATTGTTTTTCATTTCAATAGCGATGAGGGCCATATTGATGGCTGTTGGTACGCTATAGGTAATGACAATCGTTTGAGCTGCAATCGGATGCATAGGACCATAGAATATTATAAAGAGTATAGTAATGACTGCAGCAATGAGAGGACTTACGACGAGGCGTAAGGATGTAGCAAGCATAATATCCGCCTTAAAAAAGTTTAATGGCGTTCTGTTAATCTGTACCCCTAAAGCGATCATAGCAACGCCTACAAAGGCATTAGCAAAGATTTTAAGAGGGGCAAAGAAGAATAGACCGTGTAAATCAAATGGTAAGAGCTGGCAAAGTAATGCAAGCGGTATAGCATATACCATAGGCATATGGAAGACTACGCTTAACGCATCCTTTGTGCTCAATCGCCCAGCGCCGGCTTGGTAGAAGCCATAGGTATTGCTCGTAATGGTCTGTATAATCATAATAGATACGACGCTGACAAGACCTAAATCAGCATAGGGTGTTGCACCATCGATGACGTAAGGCACATTAGTAAATACAAAGATGGCAAGGGCGATGCCTATATTGCCTACATTGTTAAACATAACGCAGTTCTTTAATGTGGCGATTTTTGCGACATCATAACCTTGTATTTTGCCGACTACACCTGAAAGTATAGAGTTCAGTATGAGTACAACTAGTGCACAAAATACAATTTCTAACGTACCCGATGTAAATTTAGCTTCATACATGGCCCTAAATACAAAGGTAGGCAATAATATGTAGAAGTTTAGTTTACTCAGCGTATATAAATCTAGTTTAAATTTTCTATCCAATATAAACCCTACGCCTATCAGTATAAAGATAGGAATCATAGAGTTCATAAATATATGTCCTATTAGCTCGAATATATTCATTATCTCACCTAGAGTTTCTTATTAATTTAGTATGGATTTAATGTATAGTATTATCATACCATAGTATGTATTGTTTGAGACTTAAAAAGTTTTATCCATTATGATTTCTTATGGTATTCATCAGAAATTTATATGCAAAATGTGAGCTTTTACATACATATTAATTAACAAATATATAGTATAATGTGAATATATTGTATATTTAGTTTGTTCTTTGAACGTGTCTCTACGGTGAGTAACCATAGCTTTCACAAAAGGGATGCACAGGAGGAATTATGAAACGAATTCTATTAGTATTAATGAGCGTTTTCATGCTGGCCTTGTTAGTGGGGTGTGGTAGTGACACAAACAAAGCAGCAGATTCTGCTAAACCAAGTACATCTGAAAAGATTACAATCCAAGCTGCTGCTAGTCTTAAGGGAGCTCTTACTGAATTAGCCGATGCGTACAAGAAAGATCATAACTTAGCCGATGATCAAATCACGATTAACTTTGCTGGATCCGGCACATTGCGTCAACAAATTGAACAAGGTGCACCTGCAAGCTTATTCATCTCTGCAGACGAAAAAAATATGAAGATGTTGCAAGATAAAGACCTTGTAACAGATGTTAAACCATTTGTGACTAATGAATTAGTTCTTGTAGTTCCAAAAGGTCAACCTAAAATTGAATTAAATCAAATTGCTTCTGTTAAACGTATCGTTTTAGGGAATCCTGATACAGTGCCCGCTGGTAACTATGGTAAACAAGTATTAACAAAATTAGGTGTATGGAACCAAGTAGAACCTAATGTAGTGTATGCTAAGGACGTTAAAGCTGTAACGGCTTCCATTAGTCAAGCCGCTGGTGATACGGGCTTTATCTATAAGACGGATGCTATCGCAGCTGGTGATGCAGTTGAAATTGCTGCAGTTACTCCTGCAGATTCTCATGATCCTGTCATCTATCCTATTGGTATTATTAAGAAATATGATAATGCTTTGGCTCAAGATTTCTATAAATATGTAATGAGCCCAGAGGGCCAAAAAGTCTTAGAGAAATATGGTTTCTCCACCTCTAAATAAGAGTCTAACGCTAGCCTTCAGGGCTAGCGTTTTCTTATGATACAATAGAGTTGTAATTTAGTATCAGGTAAAGAAAGGAGGCAAGATATGAGTCCATTTTGGTTGTCGTTGTGGGTGGCGAGTTTAGCTTTAATTATCGTTATATTGATTGGCTTAGCGACTTGTTATTGGATGAATCGCTGTAAGTGGAGTGGTATTGCTATCCTAGATGCCTTAATAACATTGCCACTCGTGTTGCCTCCAGTTGTAGTTGGTTTTGCTTTGCTTATGGTATTTACACCAGGTTATGCATTCGGGGCTTGGTTAGAATCTCATGGTTTAGGCGTCGTATTTACGGCAGCCGGTGCCGTTGTGGCTTCTTCTGTTATTGCCTTTCCTTTGTTTTATCAAACAGTGCGGTCCGCATTGCAGTCTGTAGACCATAATATGGAGGATGTGGCACGTACATTAGGTGCTTCCGAGCTTCGTATATTCTTCACTATCTCTGTACCATTGGCATGGAAGGGGATTTTAACAGGTAGTATTTTAGCATTTTGTCGCGCTATGGGTGAGTTCGGTGCGACCATATTAATCGCCGGTAATATTCCTAAAATTACGCGAACCATGCCGCTTGCTATCTATTCCTACGTAGAAGCGGGGCAGTACATGGATGCCTTTGAGCTCGTTATTTACATTTGTGTGCTTACATTAGCGCTGTTGAGCGGTATTCACATCCTTACAAAAGGATCCTTGTTCCGTAATATAGGGCGTAATTAGGAGAAACTATGATTACATTTTCTTTTACCATAGCAAGACCTTCTATGATTGTGAAAGCCGATGGTGCTTTAGCATCAGGTATTACGGTGTTAACCGGCTCATCTGGGAGTGGAAAAAGTACATTTATCAAATGCATAGCAGGCTTGGTGAAGCCTACAACAGGTATTATTCGATGCGATGAACGAACATGGGTTGACCGAGATCAAAACATATGGGTACCAGCTCAAGACCGGCAGGTAGGATATATGCCACAAGGCAATATCGTATTTCCTCATTTATCCGTAGAGCATAATATTACCTATAGTAAACGAGGCACACCTGATATGTGCGATTCTTTATTAAAACGTCTAGGTTTAGAAAAATACCGTAATACTAAGGCTGGTAGCTTATCTGGCGGTGAGCAACAACGTGTTGCCTTAGGTCGTGCACTCTATTCAAAACCAACTATATTGCTTCTTGATGAGCCCCTATCTGCTCTCGATTGGAACCTTCGTAAACAAGTGCGTGAGGATCTTGTTTCTATCATTCGCGAATGGAACGTGCCATGCGTATGGGTAACCCATGATGAAAGTGAAGCAGAAGCTGTAGGTGACGGACATTGGATTTGTGAAAATGGGCAAATCATTATACCTTAATAGTAAAATACCTTCATAAGCATACTCGCTTATGAAGGTATTTTTGTGTTAGTGTTCTTTTATTTCGACAGATGAGTTCATAGTTTTACTTATGAATCCAACGATGGCTGTAATGATGAAAGCCATTGTAAATGCTGGTAGTGTAGCACCTATAGTACTTTCACTATGTAACATATAGTGATACACACCTACGGATAGAGCCCAGATGAGACCTCGCACTAAATAGGCAGATGTAGTTTGTACCTGTTGATGATTTACAAAGTAGTCTGCCAATAAGATGGCAATCATCGGTGTAAAGACGGAGCCAATGAGATATAAGAAATCTGTTATATCATCCATTGGATATAGGATAGCTGCTATGGTGCCGATAATTGTAACAATAACGGCTATGCCTTTACTAGAGGCCCTATTATAGATAGTCGTACTAGACACGCCAGCTGAGTAAGCGTCCATAAAGGTTGTAGTTACGGTAGAGAAGATAATAACGATGAGTCCTGCTAGACCGAGGCCTGCGTTCATCATGATGGTAATGATGGAGTCGCCACCACCAAAGATAGCCGCGCTGAGACCTAGGGTATACATAACAATACTTGTTACCGTGTAAACGGTAGCACTTGTAAGTGATGCGGAGAAAGGCTGTTTACTTTCACGGGTGTAATCACTAATGAGTGGAAGCCAAGATAGTGGCATGGCAATAGATAGTTCAAGAGCAGCGATGAAACTCATGTCTCCACTAGTCGTAAGGCTACTTTCACTAGGCCACTGAGATATCATGTGAGCGCCCATGTAGATGGTGAGCACTAATAGTAAAACAGATACGATGGCTTGGATATAGCCAGTATTGTGGAGGCCGATGAAAAGCCATAGAATGACGAGGGCTCCGATGGCTGTGGTCCAAATCATAGGGGATAGGGGAGCTAGTTCTTGTAAAGCTAGCATAGCATCGTAGATCATGATACTCGTCCAGCCGATGAGTTGCAGCATATTTAAAAGGGCAAAGCCTTTTGCTCCTAGTGGTCCAAAACTAAAGGCGGTAGTATTCATACTGCCTTGCCGCAAGCGTCCACCGATGAGGCCTGCTCCAAAGAGTAATATACCGCCGATGATATGCCCCAGTATGATGGCATATAGCCCTTGGGTGAGCCCTAAGGGGGCCAGATAGGTTCCTGTCATAATCTCCGCTATAGATAGAGCAGCGCCGAACCATATCATGGCGAACTGTGGTTGTGTAATGTGTGTGTCTTTCATACGTCCTCCTTGCCAGGAAGTCATAGAAAAAGCCGAGCTCACAGGAACTCGGCTATAATCCTCTATGTTCCCTACGTTGGCATTATCCAAATCAGGTTATGGGTTAAAGCGTTAGCTTACTCTCAGCCCACTCGTGTGAGCACCCCGTTATGGCTTTCATTATACGAGGTGTGTTGGGAATCGTCAAATATTCTGTTGCATAGATTGTATATTGATGTTATAACTAGAGTATAAAAAGATATTGCCACTAGGGGTGCTTTTGCTGAGATTGACCATTCAAAACCCTAGACCTGATCCGGATAATACTGGCGTAGGAAAGTGGAGTGAAACATAATACTAAACTATTACGAGACCATTCCATTTGGAGTGGTCTCGTTTTTATATGTTTGGAGGTATTATGAAAAAACTGATTATTGCTAGTATATGTGTAGCCTTAGGTGTAGTCTTATCCACAACATCTATTCCTGTTGGGCCGGCTCGTATTTTTCCGTTTCAACATATGATTAATGTGATCTTAGCCGTTGTAGTTGGGGCAAGATTTTCCGTAGGCGCTGCTTTTAGTACGTCTTGTTTACGTAATGTATTAGCACTAGGCTCTCCATTAGCCTTTCCCGGTAGCATGATTGGTGCTTGGTTATCTGCGTATTTGTATAAGAAATATAATGCCATCTGGGCGGCCAGCTTTAGGTGAAGTCATCGGTACAGGTCTCATAGGTGCTCTTGTGAGCTATCCAATTGCTCATTTCCTATTAGGGAAACCATTGGCATTGTTGACCTTGATTACATCATTCTCGATGAGCTCTGTTGCTGGTGCATGCATTGGCTTCGTAGTATTACAAATCTTATCTCGTCGTCATTTATTACACAAGGAGGCATAATGAAACTACATACTGCACTAACAATTGCTGGCACTGACCCGAGCGGTGGCGCTGGCATTATGGCCGATTTGAAATCATTTCAAAGTCGTCATGTATACGGCATGGCTGTGGTTACCTCTGTGGTAGCTCAAAATACAACGGGTGTACATCATGTAGAACATCTATCCTTAGAGAGTATAGAGAAACAGTTACACGATGTGTATTCAGATATTGCGCCACAAGCTGTTAAAACAGGCATGATTGCCTTACCCGAGATGATGGACCTCATCTATCCTTATGTGAGTAAAAATATTCCCTATGTAATGGATCCCGTTATGATTGCCACTAGCGGTGACCGACTCGTATCGGATGAGGCGGTAAACCTCTTAAAATCAAAACTCATTCCTACTGCAACGGTTATCACCACTAATCGCAGCGAGGCTGAGGTCTTAGCTGACATGGCTATTAATTGTGAAACTGACATAACAACAGCGGCCAATCGTATCTTACAAGAATTAGGACCACAAGTTGTCATCATTAAAGGCGGTCATATCGGCACAGATGCAACGGATTATGCTTTCACCAAAGAAGGTAGCGTACGTACATGGACGAGCCCTAAATATGATACGGTACACACACATGGTACGGGCTGTACCTTCTCGGCGGTGATTACGGCAGAACTCGCTAAAGGGCGCGACGTAATGGATGCCATTGGTATTGCGAAGGACTATATTGCATTAGCAATTAAGCATAATCCAGCACTAGGCAATGGCTGTGGTCCCGTAAATCATATGGCTTACGGTTTATTGGCGAATGGTCCTGAAACGATAGATAAGCTCTTGAGAAATGACTAGAGGAGATTGTGATATGAACTATGAAAATCCATATATGAAAGGCTGCACTTGGCCTGAACTAAATATATTAGAGTCCTTGCGTCACCAAAATCCTCTTGTGATATGCATTACTAATGATGTGGTGCGTACCTTTACAGCAAACGGTTTACTAGCTATTGGTGCATCGCCTATCATGAGCGAATGTAGTGAAGATTTAAAGGACCTAATCGTTCATGCATCAGCGCTGCTTATCAATATTGGGACACTTACACCAGATAAGGCTAGTTATTATAAAGAAGCTATACAACTGGCAAAGGTTCATGAGGTTCCAGTTGTACTTGATCCTGTAGGTTGTCATGCAGGTGCTTACCGATTATCTGTAGTTTTAGATTTAATTAAGACCGGCAATATCTCTTTATTACGAGGTAACCAAAGTGAAATCAAAGCTGTTTATGATGCTTTAAGCCACTGATGATACGGCTAATAATTCTACTGCAGGCAAAGGTGTAGATGGGGCACAAGTTGAGGATAGTGCTGTTATTGCCTATCGACTTGCACGTGTTATTAACTGTCCTGTAGTAGCAACAGGCGAAGAGGATTATGTTTCTGATGGAACTCGGGTATTTGCAGTGCCTCACGGTCATCCTATTATGACAGCCGTGACAGGCACAGGTTGTTTATTAGGAGCAGTACTAGCAGCCTTCTTTAGTGCGTATTATCCATGTAAAGATAGCATGTCTATAGGTGAATTCCTCGCCTATGCATTGGCGTATTATGGCTTAGCTGGTGAAATTGCTGTTAAGACTAGTGGAATAAAACCTGGTAGCTTTAGTGTAGCCTTTATGGATGCTTTATATACACTGGATGATACAGGGCTTATGTCTAAAAACCGTATACGACCAATAGTTGTACCAGATCAATTACAGGTGTATTTCGTGTGTGGCACACAAGATACAGGGCTTAATAAAAAACGATTGCTTGAAATCGTAGAAGAGGCTTGTCGTGGAGGCGTAACCTGCTTTCAGTTTAGAGAAAAGGGCGATGGTACATTTGAAGGTCAACAGAAGTTAGAACTAGCACAACAGTTACAACAAATCTGTGCCAAGTATAATGTGCTCTTTATTATTAATGATGATGTAGAGTTAGCGGTCGCTGTTAATGCGGATGGTGTTCACGTAGGACAAGGTGATATGCGTTTGGAAGATGTACGCCATCTTGTAGGTCATAAGGTAGTAGGCATATCCATACATTCCGTAGAAGAACTCCGCAAGACAGATGTAGTGTATGCGGACTGTGTAGGCGTAGGACCTATGTATGCAACCAGTAGCAAGCCTGATGCGCAAGAACCATGCGGACCAGAACGTATATCTGAACTGCAGGCAGAAGGGTTAACCTTACCATGCGTTGGAATTGGTGGTATTACCATAGACAATGCAATGGCAGTACTCCATGCTGGCGCTTGTGGTGTTGCCGTTATATCTGCCATTGCCCATGCAGAAAAGCCTTATGAAGCGGTTCGACAATTTAAAGAATTAGCATCTAGCCTTTAATAGTCAAATAGTATAACTCATAATGCTCTTAATGCATATATAACTAATAGAACACAAAAAGACGATGACCGAAAGTCATCGTCTTTTTTTATTGAGGTTGTCTGTACATACAGTTAGGAAGAACTGCACTTGCAGTATCAAATATCTGTATTTAAAATATTGTTTTATCTAAACTTATAGATTAGATGGATTCAACGTGGCGTTGGAAGAAAGCTTGTGGGTGAGCACATACTGGGCAAACTTTAGGAGCTTCTTCACCAACGTGAATGTAACCGCAGTTAGCGCAAATCCATGCAACTGGTTGATCGTTGTGGAACACTTTGTTGCCAGAAACACGAGCTGCTAATGCAAGGTAACGAGCTTCATGGCGAGCTTCGATTTTTACCAACTTCGCGCATTTTTGAAAGCGATAGCAGTGAAAGCCTTCTTTTTTTCTGCTTCGTCAGCGAAATCTTTGTACATTGTAGTGTGTTCATAGTTTTCACCAGCTGCTGCATCGCGAAGGTTAGCTTCGATGTCAGCGGAGATGTCGCCACCATGAAGAGCTTTGAACCAAACTTTAGCATGTGCAGATTCGTTGTGAGCTGTTTCTTCGAAATAATCAGCGATTTCGTTCATGCCAGCTTTACGAGCTGCTGCTGCATAATATGTATATTTTTGGAATGCTTGGGATTCACCAGCAAATGCTGTTTGAAGATTTTTTTCAGTGTTAGAACCTTTTAATTCTGCCATTTTAATACTCCTTTGTACTTACATCAAATTTCAAAATTTTTACTTAGTTATATATTCATAACCACTTGGTTGTGAATGCAATGGTGGGTAACTCACTTGAGTTTAAGTTAAATAAAAACTTATTTATATACTGATTAGATAGACACTTGTCTATATTTGAAAAAAGCACTTGCTTATCTTTTAAATGAGTACTTACCTATAGTTGTAAAGAGGCACTTGCCTATAATTTACACCACAATGTTTTTGATTCGTATACTTAACGAATAATCATTGTTGACTATATTGTAACATACTAAATGAGAAATGCAAGTGTTTTTTTGTAAAAATTTATTTCGAGAAATTTTTCTAAATGATAAATGTTATCAATGTAGTAAATAAGCGGTTTTTGAAAGTCTGTTAAGTAATGGATTTATTAAAAATAGAATTACTGATAATGAGAATGAGAATTACATGGAAAATCATTATTGTTTATAGAACTGTTTGTTTTTGGTAACAATTCTGATTAAGCCGATAGATCTTATTAGTCAAAGTGTACTTTTTACCTATATTGGAGAACATATTTTTAAGTATAATAAGATATATATAATAGAAATAGTATAAGGAGGCGCTATGGCGTTTATTAGATATTATGTGGGCGATATAGTACAAATGAAAAAATCGCATCCCTGTGGCAGTGATGAGTGGGAGGTCAAGCGCATAGGTACAGATTTTCTTATCGTTTGTAAAGGTTGTGGTCATCAGTTGTTGATGCCTCGCCCTAAATTTGAAAAGGCCGCGAAGAAGATAGTGTCGCGCTTGCCTGAAAATGAATGAGGTAGGACTATGGTGCGACTCACTGATTATGTTACGAGTGGAGGCTGTGCGTGTAAGATTGGCCCTCATATATTAGAACGTGTTTTAAAGGCCGTTACACCTGTTACAAATGAACATGTTCTAGCTGATATGACTGGTGCTGATGATGCAGGGGTATACAAAATTTCTGATCGACTTGCCCTTGTACAAACACTAGATTTTTTCACGCCTGTTGTCAATGACCCTACGTTATTCGGTAAAATTGCAGCGGCTAATGCATTGAGCGATGTATATGCGATGGGGGGGATACCCCTAACGGCGATGAACATCGTTGGATTTCCTGTTCCCTTAGTAGAACAAGGCGTATTGACGGATGTACTCAATGGGGCAGCGTCCATTGTTTCTGAATCTGGTGCAGCTATTGTAGGTGGTCACAGCATCGAAAATAAGGAACCTATTTTTGGCATGTCGATCACAGGTCAAGTTAATCCTAACGAGATTTGGAAGAATAAAGGCGCTCGAGTAGGGGATGTATTGGTGTTAACAAAACGCATCGGTACAGGTATTATGAATAATGCGTTGAAAGCTGATTTATTTCCTACTGGTACGGCGCAGGCGGTTGCTAGCATGAGTACGTTGAATCGCGTGGCTGCTGAGGTGGCTCATCACTTTACAATTCATGCGTGTACTGATGTGACGGGCTTTAGCCTTATGGGTCATTCTGTAGAAATGGCGAGTGCCTCTAATGTGACGATTCATATCAAGACTTATGATATTCCGCTCTTTGATGACGTCATTGACGCGGCTCGAATGGGCCTTGTACCAGCGGCGTCCTATGGCAATCGTAAGGCTATTACAGATGTACAAGTAGATAAAATATTAGATTCTGTGTGGACGGATATTTTATTTGATCCACAAACATCAGGCGGTCTTTTATTCTCTGTGCCTGCTGCAGAAGGACCGGATTTGGTGAAAGCTTTACATGATGTGGGCGTTGAAGGTGCCACTATAGTTGGTGCCGTTGAAAGCTTTAGTGGCTTAGCGGTACGCGTCACTAAATAAGATATATTACAATTTTGATTTTAATAGTATATAGAGTAGTCGTGCGTTGATGCTTTCACAAAATATATAATAATATTGAGGTAAATAATGAGTAATACAAATGAATTAACTGTAGATGTGCGTGGCAGTTTGTGTCCAAAACCTGTGATTGAAACGAAGAAGGTAAGCGATGCAAATCCAGACGCGATTATTACGACCATTGTAGATAACGAGGTGAGTCGCGATAATGTAGAGAAATTTGGGAAGTCTCGTGGCTATGATGTGGCAATTGGACAAGATGGTATAGATTTTTTATTAAACTTACGCCGAATGTAGAACCTGCACCGGAAATTGATTGCAAACCTATGAATTATAGTGACCGCATCATTTTGATGACGAAAGATTATCTTGGTGAAGGTAGTGAAGAGCTTGGCCGTAATTTGATGAAAACCTTCTGGGTGTGCATGGTTGAAGTCGATGTGAAACCATCTACAATTTATTTCATCAATAGTAGCGTTAAAATGGTAACCAACGATTCTGTTCATTTAGACAATATTAAAAAGTTAGCTGATCTTGGTGTTGAAATTGCTGCATGTGGCATTTGTCTCGACTATTATGGTCTAAAAGATCAAGTGGGGGTAGGCTCTATTACAAACATGTATGCGATTACAGATGCTATCGTTGGGGAAAATCTTGTTAAACTATAATACTCGTATCTATGTTGTAAATGATTAAGCAATATTATTGGAGGTGAGGCGTTGAACAATAAAAAGTTGCTTGTCGTTTTTACATCCTATTATTTTGGGGATAAAGCAGATAAGATATTAACAGAACTTTCGGTGCCTCACCAACTGATGGCTACACCGCCAGAATTGAATGATATGTGTGGTTTGTCCATTCAAATAGACTTGAATACTGTAGAACAAGTTCAGACTATCCTAAAAGAACATAAGATTAGTAAATCAGGCTTATTTTGGTATGAAAAAGGGAAACCAGTTTTAGCTTATAAAGATTAAATCGATTTTTTAATATCGAAATTTCATCTATATATGATAACATTAATATATAAAAATCTTATTGTATAAGGAGATATACATGGTTGATTTTACCTTGCCTCGCGAATATATAGACGATATGGTCGTCCGTATGGCCCATCATAGTACAGCAATCGAGGGGAATACGTTAACACAAGGAGAAACAAAGAGTATCCTATTAGATAATATGATACCCCGTAAAATGGATTTGCGTGAGTTCTATGAAGTATCTAATTATCGCGACTATTTAGTATTCTTGATGGAATCATATCAAGAAGTAATTACGATAGATATCATAAAAGAGACACAACGATTGTTACTAGCACATATCCGTGATGATAATGGGCAATTTAAGATTGTTCAAAACATGGTTATTGGTGCTGATTTTGAGCCAACAAAACCATATCAAGTACAAGAAGCTTTAAAAAACTGGTGTGATACCTTGCAATATCGTTTAGAGATATCCCAAAATGATGAAGAGCGGGTGCGTGCCATTATGGAACAACATTTGCAATTTGAACGTATTCATCCTTTTGCTGATGGTAATGGCCGTACAGGAAGAGCTCTTATTGTACACGCTTGTTTACAACAGAAATTAGCGCCTATTATCATTAACAAAGATGATAGAGGTGAATATATGACTCTGTTAAATGATGGTGATTTAAATGGCTTATATAAGTTAGGTCTTGATTTATTTTATAAGGAAAAAGAACGTATGATTCTATTTGGTCAAAATTTTGGCTAATGAGCATCATATGTTATGTATCTAGGTTAAGTTTTTGAAATTAATATAATGAAAGGTTGAATTTCAATGAGTAAATATGAAATAGAAAACGTAAAATTAACAGCCCCTAAATTGGATCGTAACGATTTAGAATATGCTATGACATATCGTTATGCATGTCAAAAAATTCGATAGCACTAAAAAGATTTCTGACGATGATTGGAATGCGATTCTGAATGCAGCGCGTTTGTCTCCAACATCTCTTGGCTTCGAGGCGTATCAATTGTTGGTGATTCAAAATCCAGAAATTCGAGAAAAGATGAAAAGCTTATGGTTGGGGTATCTTAGCAGGGCTTGAAGCTAGTCATGTAGTGGTTTTCTTAGCTCGTAAAAAGGCAGATCTTGAATTCGATTCATCATATATCCGTCATATTCAAGAAGAGGTGAAACAATTACCAGCTGAAATTGATGCTGCATATCGCGAAAAATATGCTCAATTTACAAAAGAAGATTACAAAACATTTGAATCTGAACGTGCGGCCTTTGACTGGGCATCCAAACAAACGTATATTGTTATGGCGAACATGATGACAATGGCTGCTTATGAAGGCTTAGATTCTTGTCCATTAGAAGGCTTCAATCAAGATGATATGACCGCACTCTTAGGTGATGAACTTGGTCTGTTCGATACTAAACACTTTGGCATTGCTGTAATGGCTGCCTTTGGTTACCGTGATGAAGAACCTCACCGTAATAAAACACGTCGTACAATGGATGAAATTGTAAAGGTCGTTGAATAGAATATATCAAAATATTTACAAGAAGAATGTTAGGACCATAGAACACTACTTTTGCTAAAGTATGCCAACTTTATATATCGCACTTCATTTAACCTTTAAACATGAATGGTACGTTATAAATATACAGAATATTTTGAATATTTAACATATCTGTATATTTAGATGATTTTTAAGATACATGTATATAAGCGTAAAGGAGTGATTATATGTTATGGTCAATTATTGTTGGTGGTTTTATCGGGTTCCTAGCAGGTGCCATCACTAACAAAGGCGGTGCAATGGGCGTTATCGCTAAAGTTGTTGCTGGTTTAATTGGATCGTCCGTAGGTCAGTCCCTATTTGGTACCTGGGGTCCTAGCTTAGCAGGTATGTCCTTAATTCCATCTGTATTAGGTGCAGTCATTGTTGTTGCTGTAGTCTCATTTTTCTTCGGAAAAAGGGGATAGTAATCTACTTATAAAAGTAGGTCTAATATAGCTAAACGTGATTTTACATGAAAGGAGTCACTATTATGGCATTAGAAGAAAAACTCAACCAAGCTAAAGGTGCACTAAAAGAAAATGTTGGCAAATTAACTGGTGACAAAAAATTGGAATCAGAAGGTGCCGTAGAAAAAACAACTGCTAAAGTTAAAGACGTTGTAGAAGATGTTAAAGATGCTGTAGAAGGCGCACTTGACGGCTTGAAAAACTCTGTTGATAACGATAAAGAATAAACTCGTGTTTATTCAACAATCACATAAAGAAAATCTCATTAAGAGATAACAAAAAACCAGTAAATCGTTCGATTTACTGGTTTTTTATTGCTATTAATTTGCATTATACGTTGAAGCGGAAGTGTGTTACGTCGCCGTCTTTCATAACATATTCCTTTGCCTTCTAGGCGAACAAGGCCTTTTTCTTTAGCAGCATTTTGGCTGCCGCAAGCTTGTAAGTCATCGAAGGATACGATTTCAGCGCGGATAAAGCCTTTTTTTCAATATCGGAGTGAATTTTACCAGCTGCTTGAGGTGCTTTTGTGCCGTTTACAATTGTCCATGCACGAGCTTCCATTTCGCCAGCTGTGAAGTAGTTGATGAGACCTAAGAGTGCATAACTTGCCTTGATAAGCTTAGTTAAGCCAGATTCTTCAAGACCGAGATCTTCTAGGAATGCAGCGGATTCTTCATCGGATAACTCAGCAATTTCGGATTCGATACGAGCGGATACAACAACGATGCCAGCACCTTCGTTCTTCGCGTATTCTTCTACGCGTTTTACGTGCTCGTTAGCGGAGTAATCAGATACTTCATCTTCAGAAATGTTAGCAACATAAAGAGATGGTTTTGCTGTAAGTAATGTCAACTCTTTAATCATTTCTAACTCTTCTTCGTTAAGACCTTGGGCACGAACTGGTTTTTGCTTCACCGAGACCTTCGATAATGCGTTCTAGCAATGGTAACTCAGCGCGAGCATCTTTATCGCCGGATTTTTGCAATTTTTTTCAATGCGTTGTTTCCGTTTTTTTCTACGGATTCAAGGTCTGCAAGGCAGAGCTCGGTGTTGATGATTTCGATGTCTCGGATTGGATCGATAGAACCCTGCAACGTGAGTGATATTAGGGTCATCGAAACAACGAATAACTTGTGCAATTGCATCTACTTGACGAATATGGCTAAGGAATTTGTTACCCTAAACCTTCGCCTTTAGATGCACCTTCAACGAGACCTGCAATATCTACAAATCGCATAGCAGCAGGGAGGATGCGTTTGGAACCGAACATTTCCGCTAATACAGCTAGACGACTGTCTGGAACATCAACAACACCTACGTTTGGCTCAATTGTACAGAATGGATAGTTGGCAGCCCTCAGCGCCAGCTTTTTGTAATAGCGTTGAATAATGTACTTTTACCAACATTTGGAAGGCCTACGATGCCTACTTCTAAATTTGTGCTCATGGTACCACCTTTATTAAAAATTAATTTTCGTTCTTTTGTGAAAGCTTTCATTAGAAATATTGTTTCTTATAAAAGCCTTGTCAAACACATATTATATCATATTCTAATGGATATATACATTTCTATAGAATTGGTCTAGATTATTTATCAAGAAGTGCTATAATATTAGAGAGAAAGTTGAAGTTTCTTATAAAAAAAATAATGATAAGTAGATGTATTTATATAATAAAAATATAAGTTTTTCTTATGATTTGTTTTATAGAAAATTTTGATGAGTAGATATGACTATGTCAGTGTGCAGGCGGACGTGTCATTTTGATTGAACGTAAACGTCATGTAACGCTGCTAGGAAAGGAAGTTAAGTATGTTTTTCTAAGTTATTTGATAGTTTTTTTAGTTCACTATTTAGAACGTTTTTAATGATCACTGCTTTTAGTGTAAAAGTGGGTGACAATGAATATACCATTGGCGAAGGTACACCTGAGTTTACCATTCGTGTAAACCGCGATATCCCTAAGAAAGATTTGCTCGTTTCTGCTGAACTTGCACTTGGCGAAGCGTATATGCGTAAGGATATTGAAATAGAAGGCGATTTATTCAAAGCTCTTTGTGTTGTACTAGGTCATGTTAATAAGGATTCTATCAATAAAAAGGTACTTAGTTCTCTCTTTAATGTAGGTCTTAAAAAGAAAGATCAAAAACAACAAGTGTCTTCTCACTACGACCTTGGCAATGATTTTTATAGCTTATGGCTTGATAAGACGATGAGCTATTCTTGTGCGTACTTTAAACATGAAGATGATAGCTTAGAAGATGCACAATACCAAAAGGTTCATCATATTCTCGATAAATTATATTTAAAAGAAGGTATGACATTACTCGATATCGGTTGTGGTTGGGGATTCCTTTTGATTGAAGCAGCCCGCAAGTACGGTGTTAAAGGCTATGGGTGTACATTGTCTGAAGAACAATGGAAGAAAGGCCAAGAACGGATTAAAGAATTTGGGCTTGAAGGTCAAGTCGAAATCGAACTCATTGATTATCGTGATGTAGCGGCATCTGGTCGTACATTCGATCGCATCGTCAGCGTTGGTATGTTGGAACATGTAGGTCGTCCTAATTTCCCATTGTATATGGAGGATGCATCCACTATGTTAAATGATGGTGGTTTATTCTTGCTCCATTACATCAGTGATCCATCAGAAAAAGAATCTAGTGCATGGATTCGTAAATATATCTTCCCAGGTGGATGCTTACCGTCTCTTCGTGAAATTGTTTCTATTGCTTATGACTATGATTTTAATGTTATCGATGTTGAAAGCTTGCGCTTGCACTACTATAAAACATTGATGCATTGGTACAATAATTTCCAAGGTGTACGTGACCAAGTAGAAAGCTCGCGGTACTGAATTCGTTCGTATGTGGGACTTATACCTCTGTGGTTGTGCAGCAGGTTTCTATATTGGCAATATGGATTTGCATCAAATCCTTATGACAAAAGATGTTAATAATGAATTGCCATTGACACGTTGGTATTAATAGATAGATTTTAATATGAAAAAGGACCGTCTTAAGGCGGTCCTTTTTTCGTGTCATCATACGCTATTATTAAATGTAAAAAGAGGATAACCGAAGTTATCCTCTTAAGGTGCGTATAGAATTATAGAGAGTGAGCTCGCAATTCTTCAGCAGAATGTGTGGAAATCCAAGCTGGTGGAATATCGAATACTGTGTAACAACCAGTACCACCGTGTTTAGCGAGACGGTAGATACCACGAGCGTATGCAACAAGTGCAGAGCCTGTGAATTCAGGGTTAGAATCAAGTTTTAAAGAGTATTCAACAACATGACGAGTGCCGTCAGTGCTTTCACCAGAACGAAGAACGAAGCCACCATGTGGAATACCCTTGTGGTCGCGATCAAGTTCTTCTTGGGAAATGAAGTTGACTACAGTTTCGTAACCTACGAAGTAGTTTTCCATAGTTTTGATTTCATTTTCAATTTTAGCTTTGTCCGCATCAGGAGCAGCTACTACATAGCATTCACGAAGGTGACCTTTGTAGCCATCAACGTCTGGAGTTTCGCCGTTGCGGATAGCTTCAAGGTATTGTTCTTTAGGAACAGTGTATTGACGAGCATCAAGAACACCATCGATACGACGAATAGCATCGGAGTGACCTTGGGAAACGCCACGACCCCAGAATGTGTAAGATTTGCCATGAGGCAAGATGCTTTCAGCGTAAACACGTTGTAAAGAGAACATGCCTGGGTCCCAACCGCAAGAAATCAATGTAGCAGTTTTAGCTTCTTTAGCAACCTTTGTCTACATTTGCGAAAATGTTCAGGGATACGTGCATGTGTGTCGAAAGAATCAATACAGTTGAAGTATTTAGTTACCATTGAGTTTGTTCGATAAGGTCTGTTGCAGAACCACCGCAAAGAACCATAACGTCGATTTTACCTTTGAAATTAGGCAAATCCTCCATAGTGTATGTAGGAACACCAGACACTGTTTCTAAACCTTTACGACGAGAAAAATACGCCTACGAGTTCCATATCTGGTTGCAATTTAACAGATGCTTCTACGCCACGGCCTAAGTTGCCATAGCCTACGATACCAATACGAATTTTTGCTCATATTAGCCTCCTATAAAATTATAAAATGTATTGTAATAACTAATATACTTATTATAACATAGAAATTTCTCTTTTTATAATATTCTATAGAGTTATACAGCATATATTATGTGGAGAGAATAATTCGTTTGTTATTATTCATCATTATATCGATACATTGCGTATGGGAATATACATAAAAGAAAACATCATATGTACAAAAATTGACACATATACCCCTACTATATATACAATGAATATATGCATATTATTGTGTATAGTTTGAGGAGGTTATGAGATGAGAAGAACGATAAACCTTGCTGTTATTGCTGCTTTAATTATTACCGGTGCTAGTGCAGAGGTCATGGTGTCAGCCACTACAGTTGAAAGCCATACGGATGGAAAATCCATTGGGTTGAATTTGTGGGGTGAAAATAAACACTATACCGATGATTTGACCGTCAATGTATCTGGCCTTGGTGTAAATGGAAATAAATACCATAATAACGTTACCGGTATTTATGCTCTTGATGGATCACAGGTTGCCATAGATAAAAATGTAAATGTAACGGTTGCAAATCCAGCACCTGCGGAAAGTGGAGAGAAGCGCAGACCAGACTTAGCACACTATTACATGAGTGGTATATATGCTGGTTATGGTGGGGTTACAAATGATGGTAATAATGATGATACCCGTATTACCGTACAAGGTAATGCCAAAGTAGATGCCATTGGCGTAGGTTTGCAAGCTAATAAGGATGGATACATTCGGATTCTAGGTGGGGCAGATGTAAAGACACATCCTTTAACGACATCTGATACATATTCTGCACTTTCAGAAGAAGGATTTGTCTATGTGAATACTGGCATGGATGGATTGAAACCAGGTGCTAAGGACGTCAATATGTATGGCAATATTGGTTTTATCAATAAAAACTATGGTATTGATAAAAATCCACACAATCATGGATCAGAAATTTCATTGGGATTAACGACACCAAATTCTAAATTAGTGGGTGGTGTACTCAATGAATTTGATGAAAGTAACAATAATCCTCATCATGGCGGTTTGAGATTGTATTTACAAAATGGTGCTACATGGCGTAATGAATGGTTAGGAGCTGAACGTGAATACCCTACACAAGGCCGACCAGATACTGCAAATTATCTCTATACAGGTAGTAAGGTAGAGCATCTTATAGGTGGTGCCACAGAAGGTAGCCGTGGCATTATCCAAGCCGTAGATGCACGGCCTATTACGATTAATAATTATGCTGGTCATACAGCTATTGATTATGAAAAAGGTGCACCTGCTGCAGAAAACGGTAAAGGTGAAATTGTAATTAATCATGCTGACCCTGGCTCTTCTGTTACATTGCGTAGCTCCGTAGAGGCTTTGAAAGAACATGCTAATGCCGAGATTCCAGGATTAGCAGAAAATCAATTTGTGAAGAAAATAGTCTACAATGGATATACGAAGGGTGAGCGAAACCTTGGTGTTAATGTGCATTTAGAAACAGGTGTGATTAGTCCTACATTAAATGCTAAACTTAGCCCGGATGATTTTGATGCAGCTGGACGTGCTATGGTGTCTAATAAAACCGTATTATCCACTAGTGAAAGTGAAATTGTATCCGGTGCTAAGAGTGCATTAGCATCTTCTGTTATGCAAATGCGAGCTGATACCAATGATTTACAACGCCGCTTAGGTGATGTGCGTCTTAACTCCGATAATCAAGGCGTATGGGGCAAATATATTGGTGGTAAATCTAAAATTACAGACTCTGCCTATGTAAATCAAAATTATAATATGGCGCAAATTGGCTATGATACGAAACGAGGAAACTGGATTATAGGCGGTGCCTTCTTGTATGGTACAAACAACAGTGATTATGCGTTGGGTTCTGGTTCTGGTAAAACTGCTGGATTAGCATTCTATGGCGCTAAACAATTTAATGATGGCCGTTACTTAGATATTATTGCTAAAGGCAATCGTTTGAAAAATGATTTTACCGTACATAACAGCTTAGGAACGTCGTTAAGTGGTGACTACCGTAATACGGGTGCATCTTTGAGCCTTGAATATGGTAAACGTATCAAGAGAAATAATGGTTTCTATATCGATCCTAGCGCAGAATTGATTTTTAGCCGCTTGTCTGGTGAAAGCTTCGATACTCGTACGAATACTGGTAGCACGGTTCATATTAATTCTGATGCGGTTAATTCCGCTATAGGGCGCTTAGGAATTGGCATTGGTAAGGAAGCTAAGAATAGTAATGTTTTCCTTAAAGCTGCATTGGCGCATGAATTCTCTGGCAAGATGAAAGCAACCTATAGCATGGCCGGTGAACCAACGACTAATAGCGTAGTAGATTTGAAGGATACTTGGCTTGATCTTGAACTCGGTGGTTCATGGAGTTTCCGCCCAAATACATATGTATATGGAACATTTACTAAAAACTTTGGTAGTACTGTTGATACATCCTATCGTGTAGATGCGGGTATTCGTCATAACTTTTAATTAGTATCTAGATTTAAAATAAAAACGGTTGTGAAACATTCGGAGAGAAGGTTTCACAACCGTTTTGTATTACATATTTTTAGTTATAAATGTATTAGAATTGTAAAGTTTTGATGCGTTCTACGGCACGGATTGTATTTTCGCAGCTGCCGAATGCAGTTAAACGAAGGTAACCTTCGCCATGTGGACCGAAACCAGAGCCTGGTGTAGACACGATTTGTACCTTTTCAAGAAGAAGATCGAATAATTCCCAGCTTGTCATGTTGCCTGGTGTTTTAAGCCAAATATATGGTGCATCAACGCCGCCGTAAACAGTAAGTCCAATGGATTCAAGCCCTTCTTTGATAATGCGAGCATTTTCTTTATAGTACGCAATGTTAGCTTGTGTTTGTTCGCGCCCTTCTTTGGAGTATACTGCTTCAGCACCACGTTGAACGATATAAGGTACGCCGTTAAATTTAGTGCATTGACGACGGTTCCACATAGGATTCAAAGGTTGACGTTCGCCAGATTTAGTTTTGCCTGTTACCTCTTTTGGAACGACTGCGTAGGCACAACGTGTACCTGTAAAGCCAGCAGTTTTAGAGAAGGAACGGAATTCAATAGCTACTTCGCGGGCACCTTCGATTTCATAGATAGATTTAACAGTGTCTTCTGTGCTGATGAAAGCTTCATAAGCGGAGTCGAACATTAAGATAGCGTCGTTTTCTTTACACCATTTAATCCATTCGGCTAAGCGTGCACGACTGAGTACTGTGCCTGTAGGATTGTTTGGAGAGCAAAGATATACGATATCTACACGTTCAGCAGGAAATTCTGGAGAGAAATTATTTTCTGCAAATGTAGGAAGATATACAACCTTTTCGAACATACCATCAACAGCTTGACCTGTACGACCGCCCATAACGTTGGAATCAAGGTATACAGGGTATACAGGGTCAGTGATAGCGATGATATTATCTTCGCTGAATAATTCTTGGATATTACCAACGTCGGATTTTGCGCCGTCAGAAACGAATACTTCGTCCATACCAATTTCGATGCCATATGGTTTGTAATCGCCTTCGATGATTGCTTTACGAAGGAAATCATAACCTTGTTCAGGACCATAACCGCGGAATGTTTCAGCTTTGCCCATTTCTTGAACAGCCTTAGTCATAGCATCTACGATAGCAGGTACTAAAGGCAATGTTACATCACCGATACCAAGACGAATAATGTCAGCATCTGGATGAGCTGCTTGGTAATCCGCTACTTTTTTAGCAATGTTAGCAAATAAATAAGAACCTTGTAGGTTTAAATAGTTTTCATTAATATTAGCCATGATGACTCCTTTTTGTAATTAGAATTCTCTATATATAGTAAAATATATAAGGGATTGGCGCAAGAGGCTTCTATAGAATTTTAAATCTATTATATCATTAATGATAATGAGCCGTTTATTATATAGGACCTACTTGCTTTCATTATTAATTTAGGTTATAATAGTAGAGCTTATTAATGGTAAGCACTTCCTACCCCTATGTGTCGATAGGGGCATTAGTCCGAAAGAGGAGGTGATTTTGTATGAACAAATACGAAGTCATGGTTATTGTGAAACCAGCTGAAGAAGAAGCAACTAACGCTGTCATTGAAAAAGTGGAAGCTTTAATTGCTCGTGTAGGCGGCACAGTAGAAAAGGTAGATCGTTGGGGCAAGCGTCGTCTTGCTTACGCAGTGAAAAAATTCACTGACGGTTTCTACGTATTGGTTAATTTCGAAGCTGATCCAGCTGAAATTAAAGAAATCGACCGTGTGTTGAAAATCAACGATGATGTCTTAAGACACCTGATTGTTAAACACGATGCATAATTAAAGCCTGGAGGAGAAAAGATGAACTCTGTACAAATTCTAGGTAATTTAGCTCGTGATCCTGAAGTACGTTTTACTAAAACTGGTAGAGCAGTGGCAACTTTCACAGTAGCTGCTACGAATACTTATATTGACTCTACAACCAATGAAACGAAAGAACAAACTGCTTTCATTAATTGCGTTGCATGGGGCAAACTTGGTGAAGCAGCAGGTAATCTTCGTAAAGGCAGTCGCTGCTTTGTAGAAGGTCGCTTGCAAACTCGTTCCTACGAGACTCAGGATGGTCAAAAACGTTACGTTACTGAAGTGGTAGCGAACTTTGTGGGCCAATCCCTTGATATGAATACTAATTCTTTCGATGGTGGGTCCAATTTTGATAGTTTCAGTACAGGCGGCGATGACGAACACATCCCGTTCTAGTGTCCGAGACTCCTACTAATTCGAAAAGGAGGATTCGCAATGAGAAGAGATAGAGGCAGAAAGCCAAGAAGAAAAGTATGCGTTTTCTGTGCAGACCATATCGATCAAATCGACTATAAAGATGTTGCAAAAACTTCGTCGTTTTCACGACCGAACGCGGCAAAAATCTTACCTCGTCGTATTTCCGGTACTTGCGCAAAACATCAACGCAAATTGACTACATCTATCAAACGTGCACGTGCAATCGCTTTATTGCCATTCACTGCAGAATAATTGATGAATCAAGGCGGTATAACCATTTGGTTGTGCCGCCTTTTTGCTATATAAAAGCTGGTTCTATATGGGCTAGCTTTTTTTCTTGGATTGTAGTATATGTTAGTAGTATCTATAATTGGAAGAAAGGAACTCTTATGGATTTAATAAATATAAAATCCCCAGCCGATTTAAAAGGCTTATCTATTTCTGAATTAACAGATTTAACAGCACAAGCTCGTCAAGCTCTCATGACAAAGGTTTCTGAGCACGGCGGTCATTGTGGTCCACCTATGGGGGCAGCAGAAATAATTATGGCCTTGCACTATGTATTTAACTCTCCTGTAGATAAAATCGTATATGACGTATCTCATCAGTCCTATGTGCATAAGATGGTCACAGGTCGTGCGTTGGCATTTTTAGACCATAATCATTATGATGATGTAACAGGCTATACAGATCCTACTGAAAGTGAGCACGACTTCTTTAACATTGGTCATACATCCACATCTATCTCCTTAGCATCTGGCCTGGCTACTGCTCGAAATTTAAAGGGCGACTCTGAAACATTATCGCTATCATTGGTGATGGTTCTTTATCTGGTGGGGAAGCCTTTGAAGGTCTAGATTATGCGGCCACATTAGATAGCAATATGATTATTATCGTCAACGATAATGACCAATCCATTGCAGAAAACCATGGCGGTTTATATCGCGGTCTTCGCGAATTGCGCGAGTCTAATGGTGAAAGCTCTAATAATATCTTTAAGGCTCTTGGTTTAGATTATCGTTTTGTAGCCGATGGCAATGATTTGGAAACATTAATCAATGTGTTTAAGGATGTAAAAGATATTAACCATCCTATCGTTTTACATATTGTTACTCAAAAAGGCAAGGGTTATGCCATTGCAGAGCAAAATAAAGAGGCCTTCCACTGGACCATGCCATTCGATTTAGAAACAGGGAAACCTAAACATGAAGATAATGGTCCAAGTTATATTGGTACCATTGCTAACTATTTGATGGACCAAATTAAAGCAGATCCAACAGTGGTAGCTATTACTGCGGGTACACCAGGAGGCCTTGGCTTTACTCCAGAATGGCGTAAAGCAGCGGGCGAACAATATATCGACGTAGGCATTGCAGAAGAACATGCTATTGCGATGAGCTCTGGTATTGCGAAAAATGGCGGTAAGCCAGTATTTAATGTATATAGTACGTTCTTACAACGTACCTATGACCAATTGGTACAAGATCTTTGCGTCAATAATAATAGCGCTGTTATTATCAATCATATGGCGTCTGTATATGGCATGAATGACGTAACGCATTTAGGTTTCTTTGATATTCCTATGCTTACAAATATTCCTAACTTAGTGTACTTAGCACCTACTAATAATGAAGAATTATTGGCTATGACTGCTTATGCGGTGCATCAACACGAGCATCCGGTGGCTATTCGTGTTCCTGTAGGTGAATTTACATCTACTGGTGTAGCTGATACGACTGATTACAGCATTCTAAATAAATCTGAAGTGACTCGTCGTGGTGAACGCATTGCTTTATTAGGCCTTGGTAACTTTTACCATCTAGCGAACCAAGTTGCTGATGAACTAGCTAAAGAAGGTATCAATGCAACCGTAGTAAATCCTAAATTTGCTTCTGGCCTTGATGAAGAATTACTAGAAGAGTTGAAATCAAATCATTTTGTAGTATTTACTTTGGAAGATGGTGTAGTAGAAGGTGGTTGGGGCCAACGTGTGGCTAGCTTCTATGGACCATCAGCAATGCGTGTTAAAAACTATGGCATTGCTAAAGAATTCCACGATCGTTATGATGCGGCTGAACTGTTACGAGAAAATGGTGTTTCTGTAGAACAAATTGTAAATGATGCAAAATGTATGTTGCGTTAAACAAGAGTTGTGCTATATATATTTATAAAAAAATTATTTATAAGTAATGACGTTAAGTAGTAGCTTCTATTAGTTAGCATAGAAGCTACTACTTTTTGAATATATGATGAGCTGTTTATAAATAAAATATTTTATAGTTTTTTTATTAATATGACTATAAATAATAGATGAAGTAGTATATAATAATAACAGACTAACTCAATTTGATATATAATACAGTTTAATTAATTTAGAAATCTATATTAATTAGTATATAAACGTGCTTTTTGTTGGTGTATAAAAGGGAGACTTTGGAAACGTTGAAAAAAAGGTTTTTAACTTTGGCAGTGGCTCTAGCTGTAGTAAGCAGTGGTTATCTGTGTGAGGTAAATGGTGCAGCAGAACCGGTAACAAAGAAGGCACCTTCCATCTCAGAATTTAATATATACGTACCAAAAAGAGCTAAAACGAACGTCAAAAAGATCTTGTTGAAATTGGACGTTATACGGCCAGTGGAGACCTTGCATCATTGAAGGAAACGATTATCTCTGCTATTGAACGCGGTACATTTGACGCCTCAAGAGGTAAGCATTGCTATTCGTCAATTGTATTCTGCAGCTGGTTTAAAAGCAAATGAATGCGGCTCTTGCTGCATTTTGAGCAACTTCGTGAAGAACGCCCAGAATTTGGTGTAGATTATGATAAAGCTTGTGCCTAAAAGCGGGTGGGTCTTAGTGCGTTACTAGGCAATGGCTGCTAAATGGTAATAATGTAGTCGCTAAGATTAAAGCAGATGAAGCATCAACGGCTGTTAAAATACAATACATTCCGTATCAAGAAACCGAAAACCACAAAATAGAAATCGATCACGACTAGGTAAACTCGATCGTGAACTCGTTAGCAGCAGCATTAGGTACTCGCGTCGGTAAATCAAATGCTGTATTTGCTACATCTAAGAAAAAGCTTTAACAGAGCTCGGTTTGAGTCCACAACAAATTGAATACTTAGAAAATATGCTATCTAATTAATGATGAGCCCTTGTCATTTTTCATAATGACAGGGGCTTTTTTTATATTACTAATTGACGTAAAGTAAAGCATTTTTTTCTATAATAATAAAGATAGGTAACAATTAGTTATGTAATATAGTACTTTCAGAATATACATAGAAGGAGTAACGATGCGTCTTCGTAGAAAACCGTGGATTGATGAAGCTATCCATGAGTATGATTCACACATTATTTTATCAGGTCAAGAAGCTTATAAGGGAAAATGGCGAGAGGCTTTTTCGCATCCTGAACGACCCATTATATATGGAACTAGGCACTGGTAAGGGGACGATTTATTGCAGGCATGTCTGAAGCATATCCAGATGCAAATTTTTGTGGGTTTTGAAGTTCAAATCGGTGTAATTTATTATGCAGCGCAAAAGATTTTTGAAGCGCAGCGCGATAATGCAAAGGTATCGTTATTTGATATTGCCGGTATTGAAGAAATCGTAGCACCTGGCGAAGTAGATCGATTCTACATCAATTTCTGCGATCCATGGCCAAAGGCAAAGCATGCTAAACGACGGTTAACATATCACACATTCCTTGATCGTTATGCTCGTCTATTAAAAGGATAATGGTGAAGTTCATTTTAAAACGGATAATGAAGATTTATTTATGTTCTCCTAGAGGAGTTCAAAGAAATTGTGGGTGGGAACTCAAGAATGTAACCTACGATTTACATAGTACAGATTTACCAAATGTAAAAACAGAATATGAAGAAAAGTTTAGTGCAAAAGGACAACCTATTTTCCGACTAGAAGCAGTGAAACCAGCTGTTACTAAGGAGGCATAATATGTTGCAAAAAGGGGAAAAGAAAAAACACTTTTGGGAGAAGGTGTTTAAGAATGACCTACAAGGCATGTTATTGCCTATAATCTTAATGACCCTGATTGGTAGCATTAATATCTTTAGTGCTACTTATGTTGGATCTATTACCACCGATGATGGATTGTTGGGCTATGCGCCTAGACATTTGGGCTATTTATTGGTTTCTGCTATATTAGGTGTGCTTTTGTATCGGTTTGACTATCGGCGCTTGCAGAATGCCAAATTACTTATATGGATTATGGGCTTGACCGCAGTATCATTATTGGCCATATATCTTGTTGGTGTAGAGGTGAATGGTGCACGTCGTTGGATCTCATTGGGACGATTTTCATTTCAACCATCTGAGTTCGCGAAGTTGGCCGCATTATTGTGGACAGCAGCGAAATTGGCCGATACACCGTGGGTGAAACCAAGATTTACATCTATGTTCAAACCTAAAAAAGGGTTGTCCCGAAAAGAAGTTTTCTTTTGGTATATTATTGAACGCGTAAAATACATGGGCTATATGTTGTTGTGGCCAATCATATTTGCAGGCCTTACTATTAAACAACCAGATATGGGGACTGCCGTATTGATTATAGGTTTCTCCTATTTGTTAATATTCTTATCAGGCTTTGAGAAAAAAAGTGTATTTGGTTTATCTTTGGTTGTGGGCTGCTTTAGGTGGCTTTTATGCTGCTCAAAGTAGTTCATATCGGTGGGAACGCGTTGTATCTTGGTTTGATCCCATGGTCCTATGCACAAGATAAAGGCTATCAAACTGTACAAGGTTTGTTAGCTGTAGGCTCCGGTGGGATTCTTTGGACAAGGCTTTCTAAATGGTACATCCAAAGTACTTTTTATCTACCTGAAGCACATACGGATTTTGCCTTTGCTGTTTGGGCACAGGAAATGGGATTCTTAGGCGGTATTACGGTCGTATTCTTGATGGCTATGTTTACCTATTTTTGGATTTCGCATTGCCAATAGGGCACGCGATGCCTTTGGTAGATGGTTAGCCATTGGTATTACGATTCTTATCAGTGGTCAAGCATTTTTTAATATCGCCATGGTTTGTGGTATGTTGCCTGTAACAGGTGTACCATTGCCATTCGTCAGCTATGGTGGATCTTCCTTGATGATGAACTGTTTGGCCATCGGTATTTTGGCAAGTATTGCGAGACGTGGCGTAGAAGGTGTTAAACCAGTAGGTACTAAGGAGACCTTACCATCCTTGCGCGAGGAAACGCAGAGTCGATTCAAACCCGAATAGACCTGTTGAACCTAAATTACCAGGCCGTTTTGTGCCACCAAATAAACGATAATATATGTGTTGTGTATGAGGGAAAATTATGAACGATTTTATTGATATTCAAGAACGCCCATCGTTGGGTAAATTATTGCCGCTTAGTTTTCAACATTTGTTTGCCATGTTTGGCTCTACCGTACTGGTACCGTATTTGTTGAAAGTCGATCCAGCAACGGCACTATTTATGAATGGCATTGGTACATTGTTGTACTTATTTGTATGTAAAGGCAAGATTCCAGCCTATTTAGGCTCTAGTTTGCCTTTATTGCTCCTGTCAGTGCGGTGTTGGCTGCAGGATTAGGTTATGAGGCGGCAAAAGGTGCGTTCGTTGTATTTGGCTTATCCTTTGTTATTTTATCGTTCTTAGTTCGCTATATCGGCATCGGATGGATTGATAAATTATTTCCACCAGCTGCAATGGGGGCCATTGTTGCCATCATCGGTCTTGAACTAGCTCCAGTCGCTATGGGCATGGCCGGACTTATCGGTGATCAAAACCTCGGAATGTCTCATGAACAGGCTATCATTGTGTCTATGTTCTCCTTAATTGTAACCTTGCTAGGAACCGTCGTATTCCGCGGATTCCTTGCTGTTATTCCTGTGCTTATCGGCGTAGTGGCAGGTTATATCTTATCTGCTATCATGGGCGTTGTCGATTTCTCCGCTGTTGAAGCAGCGCCATGGTTCTCGTTGCCACAATTTTATGGCATGCCAGAATTCGACATTAATGCTATCGTTATGATTATGCCTGCACTATTTGTAGTATTTGCAGAACACGTAGGTCACCTAGTTGTTACTAGTAATATCGTATCTAAAGATCTTATGAAAGATCCTGGCTTAGAACGGTCTTTATTAGGTGACGGTCTTGCTAATATCCTTTCTGGCTTCTTTGGAGCCACACCAAATACGACCTATGGTGAAAACATCGGTGTGTTAGCGATTACACGATGCTTTAGCGTCTGGGTTATCGGTGGTGCAGCTGTATTGGCTATGATTATTTCCTTCGTAGGCAAGGTAGCCGCTCTTATCCATGCCATTCCAGTTCCTGTTATGGGTGGTGTATCCATCTTATTGTTTGGTATTATCGCTGCTTCTGGCTTGCGTATGCTTGTAGAACGTAAGGTTGACTATACAAATCCCGTAAACATGATTCTTACATCTGTTATTCTTGTTGTTGGCCTCAGTGGTGCCCAACTTGTTATAGGCCCTGTAGTTTTAAAAGGGATGGGCCTCGCAACTGTTGTAGGTATGGGGATGAGTATTGTACTCCTTATCCTACAAAAAACTGGTATAGGCAACGAACAGTTAAAAAAGACCGATGTGTAATTGAATAATTTTATACATTCTAACGCGCAGCTTAGGCTGCGCGTTTTGTCGTAAATAGGGCAGGTATATATACAGAATGGTTTGTGTCTATTGGAAAAATATAAATGTCTATTGTATAATATATTGTATGAAATGTTTTGTGAAAGGAGGTTTATATGGATTATATTTTTTGGCTTATTATAGGTCTTGTATTGATGGTTATTGAATTGGTTGTACCAGGTGGTATTGCGGGCCTTATCGGGTATTGTTTATTTATGTGGGGCGTATTTATCGGCCTTGGTGGAACAGATATAGCCTTATATGCCGTACTTGGTATTACGATTGTATTAGTAGTCGTATTATTAACCTTCTTTAATCACTTTTTCAAAAACTTGGATTGGCAAACTTTTTACCTTAGGGACAACGATCTACTACAAAAAGCTGGCTATGTATCTAATGATGTATTACAAAAATCTAGCTGGCAAGGAGGGCATAGCTCACACAACACTACGCCCTGCAGGTATCGCTAAAATAGATGGTAATTTAGTGGATGTTGTAACCGAAGGGGACTTCATCGATGCCGGTTCACCCATTGTGGTGCTTCGTGTTGTAGGTGGCCGCAATATTGTTAGAAAGCGCGACTAAGCTTTCACCACATCGTCGTAAATAATGGAGGTTATTATGGATGTAGGTATTTTAATTTTGATTCCCATTCTACTGATTGGGATTATGGTATTCTTGTATGTTGTGCCTTTAGGGCCTTTGGGTATCCGCGTTGGCAGCCGGTGTTAACGTAGGCATTTTTCACATTGGTTGGTATGCGTTTACGTCGTGTAAATCCATCTCAAATCGTAATGCCTTTGATTAAGGCGAATAAAGCAGGCCTTGAGGTTAATGTAAATCAATTGGAAGCGCATTACCTTGCAGGTGGTGACGTTGACCGAGTTGTAGATGCGTTAATCGCTGCCGAACGTGCATCTATTCCGTTGACATTTGAACGTTCCGCCGCTATCGACCTCGCTGGTCGTGATGTATTGGAAGCGGTTCAAATGTCCGTTAATCCTAAGGTTATTGAAACGCCAATTATCTCTGCAGTGGCAAAAAATGGTATCGAATTAAAGGTTCGTGCTCGTGTAACTGTACGTGCCAATATCGACCGCCTCGTTGGTGGTGCTGGTGAAGCGACAATCATCGCCCGTGTAGGTGAAGGTATCGTAACGACGGTAGGTTCCTCTGAAGAGCATACAGATGTACTTGAAAATCCAGATCATATCTCTCGTACCGTATTGGGTAAAGGTCTTGATGCGGGTACTGCATTCGAAATCTTATCTATCGATATTGCTGACGTAGACGTTGGACGTAACATCGGTGCTCAATTGCAAACAGACCAAGCAGAAGCAGATAAGAAAATCGCTCAAGCTCGTGCCGAAGAACGCCGCGCTATGGCTGTAGCGACAGAACAAGAAATGCGTGCTAAAACACAAGATATGCAAGCTAAGGTTGTGGAAGCACAAGCAGAAGTTCCAAAGGCATTAGCTGAAGCTTTCAGAAATGGCAATCTTGGCGTTATGGATTACTATAATATGAACAATATTATTGCTGACACTAAGATGCGTGAAAATTTAGCAGATGGTGAATAGGAGTAGCTATGGACTCTATTTTGTCTACAGTATTATCGGCCTTTGTGCATAACCCTATACTTATCCTTGCGATTATCGGATATATTGTATTCTCCTTTTTGAAAAAAAGCTCAAAGAATGAAGATGCTGATGAGTATGAAAACCTCAGGCGCTGAAAAAGACTTGGGAGGATATGGAGCGTGAATATGGTATTTCTCATTCAACGTAAGCTAGAAGAAGTAACTTCGGTTATCAAAGAACGTCATGAAGAGAAACTGCTACTAATGCACCTATTCAAGTGTTAGAACAGACTCTGAAAAAGGTAATAGTTAAAACGTAACGCAGAGCCAATCGTGATTGATAAACCTGTTGTAGCAAGTATAAAGGCTAACGATATGAAGTTTCTGGAGCATCATTGACTGAACGATTAGCTGAGTTTAAACGCCAAAAAGACAATGGAGGAAGGTAAAGGTCTTCTTGATGATATAGAGTACTCATGCGAAGCCTATAACTACGAAGAAGAATCGTAAATCGCGTCAGTGATATTAAAGAAGGTATGAAATGGGCTTTTATACTAGAAAAAGCCAAAAGCATTGCGTCATAGGGCTCGATAATGTATATATGTTCCTGATAAAGACAAGGGTTCCCTAATGGTCACGGGGGTGACTATTGGGAACCCTTTTTCTATTGCAATACTATAGAGTTAGCTTTCATAATATGTGTAATAGGTAGGTGATATGGTGTGCCTAACATATATGAAAGGAGCGATTATATGTATCGCAGTGTACGAAATATTCCGAGAGAATTGTTAGAGAATCTATATGTTAAAGAAAAAGTGGACCTTACGGGATATTGCCGATTATATTGGGTGTAGCGTAGATACAATTGTGAGGCGTATGCAGATGTATCAGATTCCACGACGTGAAACGCGTAAAGATATCAATCGAGCAACTTTGGTTAAATCTATATGAAGTGAGTCATACGAGTATTGAATCATTGGCCCGCCGTTTTAATGTATCCACTGCGACCATATCCAATCGATTACATGAGTATGGATTGCTGTGCACACATGACCATTCAATCCATAGTGTAGAACCAGATCGCATTAAAAAGGCCTATGAAAGTGGTAATAGTACATCTTGTATTGCCCGTATGATGGGGACTTTCACGATGGAAGGTATTACATATTACATCACATGGGTGTCTATATACGTGGTGGGCGACGCAGAAAGTATGCCTATAGATGAAATGAGTTATCTTGTATAGCTCGTCATGGGTTGAGTACAAAAGGATATAGGAATTGCCTATCAATTACAAGCTAATACGGTAGCATTATATCTGCGAGAGTCTGGTGTTGTGTTGAGTGGGCAAACGGTTAGAAGTAGATATTGAGTGAGATTAGTAGATTGCGGATGGCAGGATTATCTATAGCAGCTATTGCACGACAACTCGAATGTTCTACATCGGTTATAAGAAACCGATTTGAAAACGGCAACAATCTAAAGTTTATAGACGCTACAGGATGATATGCAACTAGGAATTGAAGTGGAAATCTAATATAAACCTTAAACTCATTCGGTATAGAAATTTGTAGTTAATTACTATATACTTAGATTTATATGATGGGAGGTTTATTATGTTTGAATATTTAACATTATTATTACCATTTTTGCTGTTTAGGGCTTTATCGCAGCTGGTTTATCTAGAATATCTGGCGTCGCATTGTCCATGATTATCGTACCAACCTTATTGATATGGGGGCTACACCATTAGATGTGGTTGCGTTTATGCTCCTCTTTTGTGGTGTACAAATAATTTCACTGCTGAAACACAAGATGTACGACTAGATTACAAAGGATCTTGTACTATTTCCTAAATGGCGCTTTATTGATTCCTTTAGTATTTGACGGCAGTTGGCGTCTTTCATTAATCCAGCTATTGGTATTGCTGTCTTTATGGCGTGCTTTTGTATTGGAATTGCTAGCAACCGTATATCAAACGCATTCCCTGAACGGGAACGTCCAGCTGTTCATCGCGTCATTGTACTTTCCGTTCTCAGTGCTATTGTAACAGCTATTGGTGCCTATGTAGGTCCTACTATTAGTGGGGACTATTATTTTGGCTTAGTTGGCTTGGCTATTTTGGTGATTACAGGTTTTGCATGGTATGCAGGCCGTAATCGAAATGCATTTAAAGGCATTTGGGAATTTATCTGGGTTGATTTTCGGCATTTCTGCTTGGTTTATTCGGTATTGAAAGCTCTAACTATCCATCTGGGTTGACTCGAGACTATAAGAGTTCTATGGATCGTATGCTGCCCAATGATTACTGTAGTAGGTGGTTATGCTGGGATTGATGGTTATCTTTGGCGTATATGGCATGTTCTCATTGCCATCCTTTTATTACTGCCATTGGTGCGGCCATTGGTATACGCATGTTCGGATTATATGAATTCCCTAAACGTGGCACCTTCTCTTACCTAGCGATTGGGTTTTGCTATAGCTGCCGTTGTATGTTTATATCTCGTATCTCCTGTACCAACAGGATTTTGATGCGGTCAATACGATTATGACGCAACCTGATGGTTCAGTAAAAGGTGAGTTTTATCATAGTATCAATGATCTGAAACTTGTTACTGTAGAGATAGATAGTTAACATAAACAATAAGGAGATGTGTATCGTGAAAGATAATACTACTGTTAACAATGAATCTGATGAAAGTTGTAGAGACGAGACCATTTCCGCCATTCTTGCCGAAAGGATGCAACGGTTATGATGATGGGAACATTTCCACCGAAGCATCTGAAAAGCGAGCCATGGAATTTCATTATCCGAATTTTCAAAATGATATGTGGCGTGTGTTTGGACTAGTGTTCTTTGATGATAAAGAATACTTTTAGAAAAAGGGCGAAGAAAAAGCATTTGATGCAGACAAAGATTAAAGCTTTTTTGATCTCAAATTGGTATAGCATCTTGTCCAACGGTATATGAAAGGCTATTCGTGAGCATGGTAACGCATCTGATGCATTTCTTTAAAGGTAGTTGAGCCCGGTTCACTCTGAAATGACGTATTAGCATCAAATACCAGATTGTACTCATATTGGCACAACAGGTGGTAAGGCTACAGAAATCTTGCTTAGTTTATTACCTGAAAAGGTAAAACTACCAAAAACAGGGAGAAACGATTCCTTTTGTTTATGAAGGGTCGAGAACTTTCCTTTGACGCGTTTGCCATCTACCTCTAGAGCGTATCCGTTGAGTCTTGTGAAGAAAAGGCAGATGCTTATAAAGCAGTTTTTTTAAAGCTTGTGGATTTAGAAACAAAATAATTGAATATTAGTAGTATAAAAATCCCTTTGATGGTCTATTTCTAATTGGTAAATTAGAGTGGGAACCTATCAAAGGTATTTTTATTATTAAAAAAATTTACGTAAATACAGTAGATAACTGGTAATTCGCTTATTGTATATAAATCTATGAGCATTAGTCATAATTAAAAGTGATAACAAAAATAACTTTTTAATTCTTGATTTTTTATGATGAGAGGTCTATAATTAACCAATGTCATTATATGGTTGACAAATATTTTTAGAAAATAGGAGTTGATACTATGGATAAGGCTAAGGAGGCCTTATGGACAAGATCATTTGTCCTCGATACTTTGATTAATTTCTTAGTATTTTTTTGATTTATTATTTATTAATCGTTATTATTGCCGTAGTGGCAAAAGATAACCTTCACGCCACAGCCAGTCAAGCAGGGCTTAGCTGTTGGTATATATATTATCGGTACCGTCGTGGCACGATTGTTAGCTGGGACGCTTTATTAGTGTCTCGGTTGCCGAAAGATGCTGTACTTAGGTTTGTTTATTTATTTGGCTTCAACAGCCATGTACTTCTACACACCCTAACTTTGTTAATGCTCGATAGCGTTCGATTTCATAAATGGTTTTTGCTTACGGTATTACATCAACTGCAACAAGTACGATTATTGCTGCTATTATACCTCAATCTCGTCGTGGCGAAGGGATTAATTACTACGGTTTATCTACATCCCTTGCTGCTGCAGTAGGCCCATTCTTAGGTATATTAATGCTTCATAGTCTTGGCTATGACTTTATCATCGCATTTTGTGTTGCCCTTATCGTTATTTGTGGTATTGGCGCCGTAATTATGAAGTTTAAGGAGCCTAAGCTTGATATCGATTCTGAAGCTCATAAGGGCATTAAGATTTCCGATTATATTGAACCTCGTATGAATTCTATTAGCCTTGTTTCTGTGCTTGTAGGCTTTTGCATACTCTGGTGTTATCGGCTTTATGGCAGCCTATACAAAAGACTTAGATCTTATTATGGCAGGTACATTCTTCTTCGTTGTCTATGCCGTAGTGATCACTATTACAAGACCTTTACTTGGTATTCTATTTGATATGAAAGGGGAAAACTTCGTTTTATATCCTTGTTTCGTATCTTTAGCGCTTGGTATTTTCTTACTATCCATTGCTCACTCTACATGGCTTGTACTTTTATCCGCCGTATTCGTCGGACTTGGCTATGGTACATTCATGTCTAATGGTCAAGCGGTAACTGTTAAAATTGTACCGAGTTCACCGCATTGGTGTTGCTACATCAACATACTTTATCGCCTTGGATGTGGGCCTTGGCTTTGGTCCATATATCTTAGGTGCCATTAAAGAAGTTGTAGGTTATACAAGCATGTTCCATGTAACTGTTGTAGTAGCCCTTGTTGCCTTAGTTGCTTATTATTTATTCTATGGCCGTTATGTAGGCACAGATAAAGATCTTTCCATGAAAGCACGTGCTGAAGAAGAACAAATTAGAAATCGTAAACGTAATGGTAAACTTGCATAAAATGATGTTTGACATTGGGTATACAAACTTTTATAGATTAATAAAAATGACTATTCGAGCAGTTGCTCGGATAGTCATTTTACTATCTTATATATTATTTTGTCGATATTTACAATGTTGACGATAACTTCAACAGCTTTTTTTCATATCGTCGATACATGCAAATTCATGACGACCATGGAGATTTTTCTACACCAGTAAAAGATATTTAGGGTGTTGGAATGCCCATGAAAAGAAATTTTAGAGCCATCGGTACCGCCACGAATAGGATCGCAAATAGGTGTGATACCTGCTTTTTTTCCATGGCCGCTTTGGCTACGTTTACACATTCCATATTGTCTTTGATGATGTCATACATATTGTAATATTGATCTTTTACGGAGACTTCGCAAACTTCACGGCCATAGATTTCATTTAATGTTTGACCTGCTTGTAGGAAAAATGCTTTTTTCGCTTCGAACAATTCTTTGTCATGGTCGCGGATGATGTAGTTCATCTTACCAGTATCTACTTGTGTTTCCATGCTCATGAGCATAAAGAAACCTTGACGACCACAAGTGTGTTCAGGAACGGCCGCCCCAGGTAATAACGCGTCAAATTGCATAGCCAGTTTAGCACAGTTAATCATGATACCCTTTGCTGTACCCGTGTGAACCGATACGCCTTTGAGCGTCACAGTACCGCCAGCCGCATTGAATGTTTCATACTCGAGTTGACCTAGGCTTTCACCATCAATCGTATAGGCAAAATCAACAGGGAATTGTTTCACATCAAAGTGATCTGCACCAGTGCCAATTTCTTCATCAGGGCCAAAGGCACACATGATTTTACCGTGTTTGATTTCTGGGTGAGCCACGAGATAGGAGAGGGCTTCCATAATTTCGCAGATGCCAGCCTTGTCGTCACCGCCGAGTAGTGTGAGACCATCTGTTACGACCAAGGATTTACCAATATAGTTCTTTAAATTAGGAAAATCTTCGCGACGTGTGAAAATTTGATGCTCTTCATTGAGACAAATATCGTTGCCATCATAGTTTTCAATAATGCGTGGCTTAATATTTTCTGCGTTATAGTCGGCCGTATCCATATGGGCGATAAAACCAATAGAAGGGGCCTTTGCATCTGTGTTAGCATTTAATGTACCGATGACAAATCCGTTTTCTCGATTGTAGATGACCTCATCAAGACCAATTGCTTTCAAATCAGGAACAAGCACATTGGTAGCAAAATCGACTTGCGTTTGCGTACTGGGAATCGTTGTACTTTCCTCGTTAGACCGTGTATTTATGCTTGTGTAGCGTACAAAACGTTCAACCATTGGTTCCATAATAAGCCTCCTTGAGAGAATATATAATTTGTTGATACCATAGTTAGACTTAATTAGTCCTATATATTTTAATTGTAGACTAGTAGTACATAAAATGCAAAGTCTATCGATGCATAATATGTAAAAATATTCGTATTATGCATATAAAGCAATTGAATCGTATATAATGCCGTGATAGTATAAAGGTGGATAGATATACGTTTGTGATTTTTTATGAGGAGGTTTTACTATGTCGGACGAAACTCGTTCTATTCCGCCCGTAGAACCGGTACTTGATCCTAAAAAGGACTACGAAGAAATTAATTCATACGTAGTATTTTGGGGCCTGTTCTATGCAGCAATCTTTACACTGGCTGTTGGCTATCTATGTTTGAAAATCGGTCAAACAGTAGATGCCTTTGCTCCAGTATCTGTACTTGCCATGGGTACAGCAGTTATTTTGAAACGGAAAAATGCGTTTGCTGAAACTGTACACATTCAAGCAATCGCCAGCTCTAGTACAAACACATTAGCTGGGGCTATGTTCTTCTTGCCAGCCCTTTACATTTGGGGTGTAACAGATGTAACCTTTACACAAATGGCAATTCCAATTATTCTCGGTGGCGTACTTGGTGTTCTATTATGCGTTATGTTCCGTCGCTATTTTGTAGAAGAAATGCACTATGTGTATCCATTCCCAAGCGGTCGCGCTGCAGCTGAAGTATTGATGAGTAATGAAGGTAGTAAAGCTAAATTGATGTTAGGTTCTGGCCTTATTGCTCTCGTATATGACTTTATTCTAAACAGCCTTGGCTGGTGGGAAGAGGTCATTCGTACAGCTACGTTTAAATGGGGCGCTGCCTTAGCAGACCAAACTAAATTGACGGCTGCCGTAGATACCGATGCAGCATTGCTAGGCCTTGGGTATTTTACAGGCCTTCGCTATGCAGCGATTATTGCGGCTGGTTCATTCTTCTCTTGGTTCGTATGTATTCCAATTGTATACTTCTTAGCGCCAGAACATGTGATGCACATCAATGGTCAATCTGTATTTTTAGCGGATGCTCCAATTCGTAAGGTATTCCTTGATTATGTGCGTCATATTGGTATCGGTATGCTTGCTATGGCCGGCATCATTGGTCTTTTGAGTATGTCTAAGGTGGTTGGCAGCGTTGTTAAAAAAGCAGTTTTAGATATATTCACATCCAAAACTACAGAAGTTAACTTGCTCCGTACGCAACGTGATGTTCCTACATCTTGGATTGGTGCAGGCATCTTGTTATGTACTGTGTTATTTGCCGTATACTTCCACTTTATGTATTCTGAAAGCCTCGCGCAAACAGGCGTAGCATTCTTAATCGTTCTAATTATGTCCTTCTTACTTGCTGTAGTAGGTATTAGCTCCATTGCCTATACTGGTACAGAACCGGTATCCGGTATGACAATCTTTATGATTATCATTTCTGCTGTATGCTTAACAGCTGCTGGTATGACTGGTAAAGTCGGTATGATTGCAGTCCTCATGATGGCATCCTTTATCGGTACAACCATCGGTATGGCCGGTAACTTTATGTCAGAACTTAAGGTAGCGCACATGACAGGTGCTACACCTAAAAAAATGGAACAATGGCAAATCGTTGGTACCATTCTCTGTGCTGTACTTTCTGTAGGTGTCATGATCTTATTAAATGGTGCCTATGGTTTCGTAGGGGACCATGCATTGAATGCTCCTCAAGCGAATGCAATGGCTGCTATCATTGAACCAATGATGACTGGTGGTAGTGCACAATGGCCTTTATACATGGCAGGCGCATTGTTTGCAATCATCTTATGGATGGTGAAAGTTCCACCGTTGGCATTTGCATTAGGTACATATCTACCTATGGAAATCAACACCCCATTACTAGTTGGTGGTTTGATTGCATACTTTGTACAAAATAGTACAAACGATAAAGCGTTGGCAGACCTTCGATTCTCCAAAGGTAGTACAATTGCATCCGGTCTTGTAGCCGGTGGTGCTATTGGTTCCTTGTTCAGTGCCGTACTTCGTATTGCAGGTATTGATGTATTTGCTCAAGAATGGGTAGAAACACCAGAAGCAACATACCTCAGTATTGTAATGTACTTGTTACTCTGTGCATTCTTGTACAAGGTAGCTATGTACATTAAAGATAAAAAAACAGCTAAATAATATGAATCTCATCTAATGGGATTGCGAATAACGCTCTCTATGAATATAATTCGTAGAGAGCGTTTTCTATATGGAGATGACTTGGGGATTGTCTTTGATATATAGATATAATCTATACCAAATAAAACATATTTATATAGTAGGAATTATTGACCTAGGATATATAGGGTGATATGATATGTTTATGTTATCATTGCTAAAGTAACCGGTGAAGACTATGATGCGGCGCCACTTGGTATTGCTGTGAAAAAAGGTAATACAGAGTTACTTGGTAAAATAAACGATGGATTAGCCAAAATTAAGGCTAATGGTAAATATGCAGAGATTTATAAAAAGTGGTTTGGTAAAGAACCACCTGCAGAAGATTTGAAATAGGTGATAGAATGGCTAAACGGAAAGCATTTTTGAAGATTGTAAAGGAAAATGGACCTCTTGTACTAGATGGTGCATTCGGTACAGAATTAGAGCGCCATGGATGTAATATTCATGATGAGTTGTGGTCATCTAAGATGCTTATTGAAAATCCAGAAATCATCAAAAAAGTTCACATTTCCTATTTGGCGGCCGGAGCAGATATTATTGAAAGTTCCGGTTATCAAGCAACTGTAGCCGGGTTTAAAGCTCATGGGTATGGTACAGAAGAAGCACTAGATTTGGTGAAGTTATCCGTTCGTTTAGCCGTGCAAGCACGTAATGAATTTTTAGAAGCTAAAGCGAATGATGCGCTTACATTGCGTGGCATTACATTAGGTGAACAATTGCCAGATGGCAGTGTCCGTTACTTCTCTGAAGGGGCCTTACCAAAACCATTAGTAGCCGCCTCTGTCGGCCCATATGGTGCTTTCTTGGCAGATGGCTCTGAATATCGTGGTGATTATGGTGTACAAACCGAATATTTGGAAGTATTCCATATTCCTCGTATAGCATTATTTTGCGAAGAAAATCCCGATGTGTTAGCCTGTGAAACGGTGCCGTGCTATGATGAGGCTATTGCCATTGCCCGTACCTTGTGTGATCCGCTTACGACAAAAGGCATTCCTGCATGGATTTCTTTCTCTTGCAAAGATGAACATCATATCTCAAGCGGAGAGACCATCATTAAATGCGCTGAAATGATCGATAAGGTGCGTCAAGTGACGGGCATAGGGATTAACTGTACAGCGCCGGAATATGTAGAATCCTTGATTAAAGATATACGGTCTGTAACTAATAAACCGATTGCTGTCTATCCAAATCTTGGTGAAACCTATGATGGAGAAACCAAAACATGGTCAGGTGGACAACAAAGCTTTATCGACTATGTTGATGTATGGCGCAAAGCTGGTGCGAATATAATCGGTGGATGTTGCCGAACAAATCCTGATATCATTAAAGAAGTAGCAAAACAAATACATGTAAAATAAATGAGAGGGACTGTATAAGTACAGTCCCTTTTTGCTTGTATATAGAAAAAGAAGGTCATCCATCGGATAACCTTCTTTTATGTGGCGGAGAGACAGGGATTTGAACCCTGGGTACGGTATAACCGCACACATGATTTCCAATCATGCTCCTTCAGCCGCTCGGACACCTCTCCATGTATTCTGTTGTGTAACAGGTACTTGTATAGTATATGAAAAAGTTAGATTTATGTCAAGAACAAAATAGTAGAATTATTATAGTTTCATAAGAGTTTTAAAAAGCCGCCCCGAAGGACGGCTTTTAGTATGTATATTATAATACTTCTTTGATTTCTTGTGCATCGATGGATGCTTTGATATCGTCTGCCATTTTTTCGATTAATGGAATATCTTCTTCTTTCAAAGAGGATTTGATATCAAGAGGTTGGGATACGATTTCAATATCTTTGAAGTCGTTTTCGAAATGAGCAACCATTGTTTTCATTGCAGCGGAAGCCCAGGAATGGTTACCGATGATGGATACCTTATGATTTTGGAAGTTAAGCGCTTTTAACTCGTGAATGAAGTTTTCCATAGTAAGGTATAGGTTCAAGTTATAAGTTGGTGCAATTGTTACCAAGTTTGTATATTTCCAAGCATCAGCGATGATGTAGGAAGGATTAGTTTTGGAAACATCGTAGATTTTAATATCTGTAACACCCCGTTTAGACAATTGTTTAGCCAATTGTTGAGCGATGTCACGAGTGTTGCCATACATGGAACCGAAGGCGATAACAACACCTTTTTTCTCAGCTGTGTAGCTGGACCAGTGTAAGTATTTGTGCAAGATATATTCAATCGTTTCAGGTGTACGCCAGATTGGACCATGAAGTGGAGCAATGCGTTTGATTTCAAGGCCGGAAACCTTGCGAATTGCATTTTGTACTTGAGGGCCGTATTTACCAACGATGTTTGTGTAGTAACGACGAGCTTCATCTTCATAGGTTGCTACGAAATCAGTTTGGTCAGCAAAGATGTTGCCATTGATTGTACCAAATGTACCGAATGCATCAGCAGAGAACAATGTACCTGTAGATTTTTCATAGGTACAAGTTACTTCTGGCCAGTGAACCATAGGCATTGTGTAGGATACAAGAGTATGTTTACCTAAGCAAATTTCGTCGCCTTCTTTTACTGTGTAATATTGATCAGGCTTTGGTGTGCGGTAGAATTGTTCGAACATGCGGAATGTTGTTGCATTACCAACCATTTTACAATTTGGATAGCGTTCCAATGTTTCTAACAATGTTTGACAGTGGTCAGGTTCCATATGGTTTACGATGATGTAATCAAGATCACGACCATTTAAAAGGTGGGATAAGTTGTCAAAGTATTCTTCGCGAATTTCTGCATCAACAGAGTCTACAACGCAAGTTTTTTCATCATCGATGAAATAGCTATTGTAGCTTACACCATTTGGAATAGGGAATAAGTTTTCAAAACGTTCAGTTGTCCAGTCATTACTACCAATCCAGTAGATATTATGGGTCATTTTTTGAGCACAATGCATAGTAATATCCTTTCCTTACACATATGTATATACATAACTAACCTCATCCATGTGATGACGGTTTAATTAATTATATTGACATCTTATAATACAGTTTTTTTCGAAAAAAATCAATATATCGATATATGTCAATGTGTTATAACTGTGATAACTTTCACATATTAGAATGTGTATTGTGAAAGTTTGTAAATATAGCCCATTCCGAAGAATGGGCCATATAGATTATTTAAAGTATTTTACGCCGGATGTGAAGATTGGCATTTCTAAGTTGCCTGGAATATTTTTACTAATATCTGCACCACAGCGTTCGGAGTGTGCCATTTTACCAAATACGCGGCCATCAGGGCTATAAATGCCTTCGATAGCAGCTACGGATTGGTTAGGATTAAATCGTCCATCCATGGATGCAATACCGTCAAAGTCGACATATTGTGTAGCGATTTGACCAGTTTTATTGAATTCCAATACTTGTTGTGGGGAGGCGATAAAGCGACCTTCACCATGAGAAATAGGAACCGTATAAATTTCGCCAGCCTTAGCTTCACACATCCAAGGCGATTTTGTAGAAATAACCTTAGTGTTGGCCATACGGGATACGTGGCGTCCAATGGTATTGTATGTCAAGGTAGGGTGATCTGCCGTTAATGTTTCAATATGGCCACCAGGCAATAGACCTAATTTAATCAACGCTTGGAAACCGTTACAGATACCGAGAACTAGACCATCTTGTTTATAAAGTAGGTTTTCGAGGCCTTCTGCAAGATATGGGTTGCGGAATAGGGTAGCCATGAATTTACCAGACCCATCTGGTTCATCGCCGCCGCTAAATCCACCAGGGAACATAAGAATTTGAGACTCTGCTAATTTAGCTTTGATTACGTCAATAGATTCTTTTAATTGTTCTGGCGTTTGATTGCGAATCAGTACGATGTCTGCAATAGCACCAGCTCGTTCAAAAGCACGAGCGGAATCGAATTCACAGTTAGTGCCAGGGAATACAGGGATAAGTACCTTTGGTTTAGCACCTAAGGAGGTACTGCGAGGTTTTTGCGTGTTGATCGTGAATGTAAGCTACCGCTTCACCAGTACCGGATTTTGCTTCCAATGGGAATATATCGGATAATGGTTTTTTTCGTATGCTTTTTTTCGATTTCATCAAGTGTTACAGATTGGCCGTTCCATTCGATGACAGGTTTGTCTTTGGGTAACTGCAATAACGCGAACGTCGGACAATTCAAGTAAATGGTTAACCGCTGTAATATCTACTTCTACGATGAAAGAACCAATAGCTGGTTGGAAAATAGCTCGTTCTGCATATTTGTCGAACTTAACGCCAATTTTATTGCCGAGAGCCATTTTTGGAAACTGCTTCAGGGATGCCACCTTGGTCTACTACATAGGCAGAGTATACGCGACCTTTTTCAATTTCCTCTTGTAAGATATCACAATTTTCTTTGAAGTGATCCCAGTCAGGTGTATCGTTGTACGTACGAGGTACATCAAAGTATACGAGACGATGGTCAGGACCTTTTAAATCTTGGCTTACAATATGTTTAACAGGCGCTGTTACCGCTGCGAAGGATACGAGGGTAGGAGGCACTGTTAAATCCATAAATGTACCACTCATAGAATCTTTGCCGCCAATGGCACCGATTTCAAGTTCTTTTTGCGCTTTGTAAGCACCTAGAAGTGCTGCTACCGGTTTACCCCAAGATTCTTTGGAGTGTAAACGTTCAAAGTATTCTTGTAAAGTAAGGTATGCATCTTGACGACGACCACCGAGTGCCACAAGTTTTGCAACGGATAAAAGCACGGCATATTGTGCGCCATGGTATGGACTCCAAGCGGACAATTCAGGTACAAAGCCATGTGTCATGATACTAGCAGTTGTTGTTTCACCGTGAAGAACTGGTAATTTTGCCACCATACCTTGGGTAGGTGTTTTTTGATATTTACCACCAAATGGCATGAGCACTGTATTGGCCCCAACTGTGCTATCAAAGCGTTCAACAAGGCCTTGTTGAGAAGCAGTGTTTAATGTAGATATTGCTTCGAGCCATTGATCTTTGAAATTGTCGGCACTTGCAGAACCACGGCGGAAATAAGATTTTTCAGTAGGAGCTGTCACTACAGCTTCTTGTTGTTGACTCGCTCCATTTGTATTTAAGAAATCACGACTGATATCGACAATTGTTTCTCCGCGCCATGTCATGATGAGGCGATTTGTATCGGTTACATCGGCAACGATTGTGCATTCAAGATTTTCTTCATCGCAATATTTCATAAATGCATCCACATCGGCGGGTGCAATGACACAAGCCATACGTTCTTGGGATTCGGAAATAGCGAGTTCTGTACCATCGAGACCGTCGTATTTTTTAGGTACTAAGTCAAGGTTGATGGTAACGCCATCTGTTAGTTCACCGATGGCTACGGAGACACCACCAGCACCAAAGTCATTACAACGTTTGATGAGTGTTGTTACCTCAGGGCGACGGAATAAGCGTTGAATTTTACGTTCTGTAAGGGCATTCCCTTTTTGAACCTCTGCACCACATGTAGCGAGGGATTCTAATGTATGTTCCTTAGAAGAACCTGTAGCCCCACCGCAGCCATCACGACCTGTTTTACCACCGAGTAGTACGATGATATCACCTGGTGTTGGTACTTCACGTCGCACTTGATTGCGTGGAGCAGCACCGATAACAGCACCGATTTCCATGCGTTTTGCCACATAACCTGGATGATAGTATTCTTTAACTTCGCCAGTAGCAAGGCCGATTTGGTTACCATAGGAGGAATAGCCACGTGCGGCTTCAACAGTAATTTTCTTTTGTGGTAGCTTGCCTTCTAGTGTATCGGCTAGCGGTGTGCGAGGGTCTCCGCTACCAGTGATGCGCATAGCTTGATATACATAAGAACGGCCACTTAGAGGATCGCGGATACAACCGCCAAGACATGTGGCAGCACCACCAAAAGGTTCGATTTCAGTTGGGTGATTGTGAGTTTCGTTTTTGAATAGCAAGAGCCATTCTTCTTCTTTGCCATCTACATCAACGGGAACGATGATAGTACATGCATTGATTTCTTCGGATTCATCAAGATTAGTAAGACCGCCTGCATGACGCAATTCTTTTACAGCTAATGTGGCCATATCCATGAGAGAACGAGCTTTCACCTTAGTTGTATATAACAAATTGCGACCTTCAGTATATTCTTCTAGTGCTTCCTTGATTGGTTCTGTGAAACGACTCTCTTCGATAGTAATATCCGTTAACTCTGTCATAAATGTAGTATGGCGGCAATGGTCAGACCAATATGTATCGAATAAGCGAATTTCTGTAATCGTTGGATTGCGTTTTTCTACATTCTTGTATTGCTTTTGAATTAATTTGATATCTGCCAATGTCATAGCGAGTCCATATTCGCTAATCATATTTTGTAGTGCATCCTCTGACATTTCTGTAAAACCGTCGATGATAGCTACATCTTCTGGCTCTTCTAGTTTAAGTGCCAAGGTATCAGGTAACTCGAGACTTGCTTCTCTAGAATCAACAGGATTGATGTAATATTGTTTGATTGATTCTTTTTCTTCGTCTGTAAAAGTACCTTCTATGACAAATACTCTTGCACAACGAACGGTATGACCTGTTGTAAGTGTGAGCATAGAAATACATTGCTCTGCACTGTCTGCACGTTGATCGTATTGTCCTGGTACATATTCGATAGCAAAGACAAAAGCATTTGCTGGAATATCTAATGTTTCTGCTACTAAATCAACAGGTGGTTCAGAAAAAATCAAATGTTTAGCCTTTTGTAATGCGTCATCGCTAAGATTTTCTACATCATAACGTTCATAGATTTGCACGGCTGTAGCTGGTACATGTAATTCTTGCTGTAATGTAGCTAATACATGTGCTGCTTCATTAGCGAAAGCATCACGTTTTCTTACAAATAGTCGTTGAATAGCCATATAGCCTCCTGTAATATGCAGAATAAATGAGTTCTGGTGTTGACAAGATAAGTATAGTCGGTCTAGACTTATAAGTAAAGATAATCTTACTTATATAAAGATTAACGCTACTTATAGATATGAAGTTTTCATGAAGGTCATAAGACCAAAATTTCATAAACCGTAACAATAGCATCTTGTTTTGAGTAAAAAGTAGAATATTAATAATGTATTACTATACTATTAGTATATAACAGAGGAGGATAAAATGGCAGTATCAGCAGATCTATATAGATCATTTTTAGGAGTTGGGTTGTATTTGTCATTTTCTCGCGCTGCAAAAGAGCTAGGTGTTTCGCAGTCCGCAATTAGTCAAAGTATCAAACAATTAGAAGGCGAATTAAAAATGCCTTTATTTGTGCGCACTACTAAATCGGTAGCATTTACGCCAGAAGGCAAGGAATTATTCGATACAGTAGCCAAAGCATTTTCCATTCTAGATAATGGGATTACGCAATTACAAGAACGGGTGAATCAAGCTTACGAAAGCTTGAATATTGCTGCTACAGATACACTATGTCGTCATTTCTTGTTGCCCTACTTTTCATAAATGGCAATTGCAAGAAAATCAAATTGGCTTGCATATCATAAACAGACCGTCCCCAGATTGTGTGGAAATGGTCATTAATAAAGAAGTGCAGTTAGCTGTAGTTAATGACTACGAAGGTTTGCGTAGCAATACACAATTAGAAGTTACTACCTTGGCGAGCATTCAAGATATCTTTGTGGGCGGTCATGAATATAAAGGGGCAGGCTTCTTTGACCAAGGCCGCTTGCTCAGTGAGCCTATGTTGTTACTACAAAAGGGAACAGCTAGCCGTACTTTCTTTGATGAAGTAACGCATGGTGCTTGTAGTAAACCGCGTTTTGAATTGAGTAGTGTAGACGTTCTCCTCGATCTTGTGGAAATTAACATGGGAATCGCTATGTTGCCAAGTAATGTGGTGCAAGAAAAAATGCAAGAAGGTACTGTCGTAAAAATTGATACAGATATTCCTGTGCCAACGCGAGATATCGTACTTGTTCGGTCGCGTCTCGTTCCACAATCCGAAGGCGCTGCTAGATTTACAAATTTATTGACTAATCGTGAAGATAAACGAGACAAAGTTTTATAAATATGAATTACAAACACACTTTATTCTTTTTTTCAATAAAGTGTGTTTTTTTGTTGACCCTAAGCGTTGATTTACGTTAAAATTTAAAGATAGTTATGCGGAGGTAAAACGAAATGGAATTATTAAAACAACGCATTCGTGAAGAAGGTATTGTCTTAAACAATCGTGTATTAAAAGTTGATGGTTTTTTGAATCACCAAATCGATCCACAATTATTTAAAGCTATTGGTAAAGAAATTGCTGACCGCTATCGTGATGCTGGTGTTCAACGTATTGTTACCATTGAAGCATCTGGTATTGCCTTGGCATTGATGGCTGCTCTTGAACTAGACGTGCCATTAGTATTTGCTCGTAAGAAAAAATCTATTCTTATGGTCGATGATGTGTATCATTCTGTTGTATATTCTTATACAAAAGAAGAAAATTATGACATTACAATTTCTAAAAAATTCTTGCCAGCAGGCGAAAAAGTTTTAATTATTGATGACTTCTTGGCCTCTGGTGAAGCAGCTATGGGGCTTGCTAAACTTGTAAAAGATGCAGGCGATGAAGTGGTTGGTATGGCAATTGCTATTGAAAAGTCTTTCCAACCAGGTCGTGAACGCTTAGAAAATGCTGGTTTCCGTGTTGAATCCTTAGTGCGCATCAAAGAATTTAAAGATAATAAATGTGTTTTTATAGAGGACTAGTCCTATAGTTTTTTGCGGAGAGAGGTAGAAATAATGAACGTAAAAGCTGAGAAATTTGATGTACTAGTAGCGGACATTGAAAAATCTGGCAATAAATGGTTTACAAAGGATGTTATTGAAGGCGATGAATACAATACGGTTGTATACCATGGTCGTTTAGAAATTCATGGTAATTCTTTACCTGTTTTTATCGTGTTGGATGATTCTGTATTCTCCTATATTCGTGTTGCAGTTACAACAACGAGTATTACCGATGCAGCCATTAAAAAAGTATTGCCTAAATTGAATGAGCTTAACCAACAATTTAAAGTGACAAAATACTATGTAAATGATGAGGACAGCAATATTTACACTGATATTTCTGTGCCATCTACAGCTGAAACATTTGAACCAGCAGTATTGGTTAATCTTATGTTAGAGGTTATTAAACCGCACTTAGATGAAGTTCATCCAGAAATTTTGAAAATTGTAGGACAAGCAAAATAAGAGGTTAGTATGAATCCTAAAGCATTAGCCTTTGATAAATTTATGAAGGCAGAAGAAGTAACGGCTTTTGAGCGCAAAGATTTTGATGATGAAGACGGTACAGTCGTATATCGATCCTATATTAAATCACCGCTTTGGGATATGCCGATGTTCGTGATCTTAGATAATAGTATTTACAGTGTTATCCGTTTAGTGCTTGGCCCTGAAAAGGTAACAGCACAGAATATGGCGGCTATTAATGCATTGATCAATCGTGAGAATGCAATGTATAAAAACTATAAATTCTATATTGATGAACAAGATTCTACATTGTATTTAGATTGCGTATACATGTGTGCTAATGATGAGTTTATACCAGAGTTGATGTATGCTTTAATGACGTCGATTGTGGATTATATTCCTGAGGCTGTTGGCGATTTGAAAGCTGCTTTTGAAAGCAATGTACAATAAAATATGATATTCCTTATAAGATAGTATATCGTGTGAATAGGAATAGAATACAAGGGACTTCCATACCTATGTGTGGAAGTCTTTTTTTATCAATGTACATTCGTATATAATAATTATTATTCGTATCATACTGTGTGATTTTTGATATAAGTACTATATAGTTCGGAATATAACGAACAATTATAAAAATTAATATAATTATTATTCGAAAAATGATTGACCGATACAAATTGGTCTGATACAATTTAGATACAGATAAGGAGGCGTTATCATGAAGAGACATATGAACCTAACATCCGTTACTATTGTGACTATTTCTGCTAACGCTATCAGTGTGTAAACTCGGCCTTTTTAGGTCGAGTTTTTTTATTAAGGAGGAACAATGAAGGTTGGCATTATCATGGGCAGTAAATCTGACCTAGACACGATGAAAAAAGCATCTGCTATATTAGATGAATTCAATATTCCTTATGAAATGGTGATCGCTTCTGCGCATCGTACACCAGAGGCTGTTAAGTCTTTTGTGGAACGCCTTGAAGCAGAAGGAGCAATCGCCTTTATCGCAGGTGCAGGCGCTGCAGCCCATCTACCTGGAGTGGTGGCAAGTTTTACAACCGTACCTGTTATCGGTATTCCTCTTAATGCAACCGCATTAAAGGGCATTGATTCCCTCTTGGCAATCGTACAAATGCCGTCTGGTATGCCAGTAGCAACAATGGCCGTAGATGGTGCAAAAATGCTGCATTATTTGCAGTACAAATCGGTGCTACTTTCAACAAGGAACTAAAAGAAAAATATGTTGCCTATCGCAAAGATATGGCTGACAAGGTTTTAGCAGATAATGCTGCATTACAAGCAGAATTAAATAAATAATTATTACATAGGAGGATTACTATCATGGCTAATATCGATTTGGAAAAATTAACACTTTTATACGAAGGCAAAGCAAAACAAGTGTATCAAACAGATGACAAGGAAACATATATCGTTCACTACAAAGATGATGCCACTGCATTTAATGGTGAAAAACATGATACTATCCTTGGTAAAGGCGTATTGAATAATAAAATTTCCTCATTCTTCTTTGAATTATTGAAAAAAGAAGGCGTTCCAACACATTTCGTTCGTCGTGAAGATGACCGTAACCAAACAGTATTGACGTTGAACATTGTTCCTCTAGAAGTTATCGTTCGTAATATTGCTGCTGGTTCTATGGCTAAACGTTTTGGCATTGAAGAAGGTACGCCTCTTAAACATCCAATTCTTGAATTCTGCTACAAAAATGATGAACTTGGCGATCCATTTGCCAACGAATCTCAAATCACAGCTCTTGGCTGGGCTACGCAAGAACAATTGGATAGAATTTCCGAAATTACTATGAAGGTTAACGATATCCTTAAAAACTTCTTGGCTACTAAGAATGTAACATTAGTCGATTTTAAACTTGAATTTGGTACACATAATGGAGAAGTATTGCTTGGTGACGAAATTTCTCCTGATACATGCCGTTTCTGGGATGCAACAACAGGTGAAAAACTCGACAAAGACCGTTTCCGTCGCGACCTTGGCAATATCGAAGAAGCTTATAAAGAAATGTTATTCCGCTTAACGGGCGAACGTGCATAACCTGGGGGTTATTGATGAACTACGATCCAATTTTTGACAAATGGCATGAAGAATGTGGCGTCTTTGGTGTGTTTGACCGCACTGTTGACGTTGCACGATATGTATACTGGGGATTGTTTGCCCTTCAACACCGTGGTCAAGAAAGTGCAGGTATCGCTATTACCGATGGTAATGAAGTGGCTCTAAAAAAAGGTATGGGTTTATTGACTGAGGCTATCAAGGAATTACCAACATTAAAAAGCCATATGGGGACTGGTCATGTTCGGTATTCTACAACTGGCTCTAATAACCCACGTAATATTCAACCTCTTGTAATCCATTATCAAGGTGGCCAAATTGCAGTGGCTCATAATGGCAATTTGACGAATGCTCTAGGCATCCGTCGTCAACTTGAAGCAGATGGTTCCATTTTTCAAACAACTATGGATTCAGAGGTTATCGTAAACTTAATCGCTCGTTCTAAGGCTGATACGCAAGAGGAACGCATTGCTGATGCGGCACGTCAAATCGAAGGGGGCCTTTTCCTTGGTTATTACAACTAATGACTCTCTCGTTGGGGTTCGCGATCCTCAAGGCTTCAGACCGCTTTGCTTAGGTAAGACTGAACATGGCTATGTGTTATCTAGTGAAAGCTGTGCTTTTGATGCTATAAAGGCTGAATTTATTCGCGATATTGACCCAGGTGAGATGGTTATCATCAATGATCGTGGTGTGCGCAGCACAATCTATGCAGAACCTCAAAAAATTGATAAAAAACTTTGTGTCTTTGAATATATTTATTTTGCGCGCTCCGATAGTAAAATCGATGGCCAATCTGTATATGAAACACGACTCAATATGGGACGTGAACTATATAATGAAACTAAATATGATGCAGATATCGTCATGTCTATTCCCGACTCTGGCACGACGGCTGCTCTTGGATATGCTCGTGCGTCGGGCATCCCTTTTGCAGAAGGTTTGATTAAAAATCGATACAGTGGACGTACATTTATCAAACCTAATCAAGAAGAACGGGAACTAGCTGTGCGTATGAAGCTAAATGCTATGCCAGAGGTTGTAGGCGGTAAACGTATTGTATTAATCGATGACTCTATCGTGCGTGGTACCACAAGCGGCCTTATCGTTAAGATGTTAAAAGAGGCAGGCGCTAAGGAAATCTATATGTGTGTTAGCTCGCCGGCTATCGAATATTCTTGTCACTATGGTATTGATACGTCGGTTCGTAAAGAATTGATTGCGGCCACACATACAATTGAAGAAATTAGAGATTATATTAAGGCAGATAAATTACATTATCTATCAAAAGAAGGCTTGTGCCGAGCTGTTAGCGGCGTGCCAGAAGCGGATTTATGTTTCGCTTGTTTCAATGGCGATTACAGGGTAGATGTGCCTACAGAACAAGAGGAAGGGGTCAAATATGTGCTCGAATAAAACAGGATTAACCTATCGTGATGCAGGTGTAGATATCGATGCCGGTAATAAAGCCGTAGAGTTGATGAAAGAATCCGTAAAAAGAACATACACAGCAGGTGTTGTAGGTGATTTAGGTGGCTTTGGTGGCCTATACTCCTTAGCAGGTCATTCCATGGAAGAACCAATGCTCGTATCTGGCACAGACGGTGTTGGCACAAAATTGCGCCTCGCTATCATGATGGATAAACATGATACGATTGGACAAGACTGTGTTGCCATGAGTGTAAATGATATTCTTGTGCAAGGGCAACGCCTCTGTTCTTCTTAGACTATGTAGCAGTTGGTAAACTTGATCCCAGTACAAGTCGCTGATATCGTACGTGGCGTCGCTAATGCTTGTGAAGAATCAGGTTGTGCTCTCCTTGGTGGGGGAAACAGCTGAGATGGCTGGTTTCTATGGTGAAGGTGACTATGATGTGGCAGGTTTTGCCGTAGGTATTGTAGATCGTCCTAAACTGATTACAGGTGAACATATTAAATCTGGTGATGTCATTCTTGGTTTGCCATCCTCCGGTGTTCATTCCAATGGATTCTCCTTGGTTCGTAAAAATCGTTTTTCGACCATAAGGGTTTCTCTATGATCAAGACATTCCAGAATTTGGTAAAAACCCTTGGCGAAGAACTATTAACACCAACACGCTTGTATCCTAAAGCTGTATTACCGTTGATTAAAGAAAACTATATCAAAGGTATGGTTCATATCACAGGTGGTGGTTTCTATGAAAACATTCCACGCGTACTACCAAATGGCGTAACTGCTGAGGTAGATTGTGATACATGGCCACGCCTTCCTGTGTTTACAAAATTGCAAGAATGGGGCAATGTGGATTGGCATGAAATGTACCGTACGTTTAACATGGGTATCGGTATGATTCTCATCGTCGATGCCGATGATGTAGATACGGTGAAAGCTAATCTTGAAAGCCGAAATGAAGCTGTATATGAAATTGGTCGTATCGTTGCAGGCGAAGGTCCTGTTGTCGTAAAAGGGGCGGTATTTAATGACTAATTCCGTATCTAAAAAGCGTCTTGCTCTATTTGCCAGTGGTAGAGGCTCAAATGGCGAAGCCTTGTACAAGGCGATGCAAGAGGGCCTTATCAATGGCGAGTTTGTCGTTATTATTACAGACCACGCAGATGCAGGTATTGTAGAACGCTCTAAAGGATGGGGCATTCCACTTATTGCTATTGAACGTAGTCAATTTGATTCAAAGCAAGCCTTTGAACAAGCTCAATTGGATGCTCTTGAGCCGTATTGTGTTGATGGTATTGTGTTGGCAGGCTACATGCGTATTGTAGGGGCTGGTCTTATTGCTCGCTATGAACATAAGATTTTAAATATTCATCCTGCTCTATTGCCATCCTTTCCAGGGCTTCATGGTCATCAACAGGCTATTGATGCGGGCGTAAAAGTAACAGGTTGTACCGTTCATTTTGTAGATGCCGGTATGGATACAGGTCCTATCATCATGCAAAATACAGTTCCTGTATATCCAGATGATACAGAGGATACTTTGTCCGAACGATTATTGCCCGTAGAACATGCGACCTATCGTGAAGCACTTCGCTTGTTCTGTGAAGATGCATTACGTATAGAAGGACGCATTGTACATTATATTTAGGAGGAACGATGATTCAAACGCATTACTTAGTGTTTCTGATAAAACAGGTATTGTCGACTTTGCCAAAGGTCTTGTAGACTTAGGGGTGACCATCTATTCTACAGGTGGCACGTTGAAAGCTATTTCTGATGCAGGCGTTCCTGCAAAGGCTGTAGAATCTCTTACCGGTTTTCCTGAAATGATGGATGGTCGTGTAAAGACGTTACATCCAAAGGTACATGGTGGCATCTTAGCGATTCGTGATAATGCAAAGCATCAAGCCGCTATGGAAGAACACGGTATTTTACCAATCGATTTAGTGGTTGTAAATTTATATCCTTTCCGCGAAACGATTGCAAAACCAAATGTTTCATTAGAAGATGCTATTGAAAATATAGATATTGGGGGCCCGACTATGGTGCGCTCTGCGGCTAAAAATAATGCATATGTAGGCATTGTGGTTAACCCTGATCACTATGATGAAATTTTAGAACTGCTTAGAACAAATGGTGCATTGACGCAAGACTATCGTTTTGCACTTGCTAAAGAAGCCTTTGCTCATACAGCTGCTTATGATACGGCGATTGCTAATTATATGAGTGGTGTTATTGGAGAAGGCCCTACACCTCCTGAATATTTAAGTGCTTATGAAAAAGTTATGGACCTTCGTTATGGCGAAAATCCCCATCAAAAGGCAGCTTTTTATAAAGAAATTGGCAAGGCTCACGGCATGGGGGCATTAAAACAACTACACGGTAAGGAATTATCTTATAACAATATCGTCGATATGGAAGCTGCGTGGAATATGGTGTGGGAATTTACGGATCCAGCTGCATGTATTATTAAACATACGAATCCATGCGGTGCCGCAACGGCAGCAACATTGCATGATGCGTATGTCAATGCCTATGAAGCCGATTCTGTATCCGCTTTTGGTGGCATCGTTGCGTTAAATCGCGAAGTTGATGTGGCCACTGCCGAAGAAATGAGCAAGATTTTCTTAGAAGTTATCATGGCGCCAGCTTTCACAAAGGAAGCTCTAGATATTTTGGAAGCGAAAAAAAATATTCGTCTCATCGAGTTATCTAAGCCTGAATCTGGCCAAGTAACTGTGAAAAAGGTGTCTGGCGGTATGCTCGTACAAACGGAAGATGACATCGTAGAAGACCGTGCTAATTATAAGGTTGTTACAAAGGCGCAACCTACAGAAGAACAATGGAAAGCTCTTGAATTTGCATGGAAGCTTGTAAAGCATGTAAAGTCCAATGCTATCTTAATTTCTAACAAGAAACGAACACTAGGTGTTGGTGCCGGTCAAATGAATCGCGTTGGATCGGCTAAAATTGCCCTTGAACAAGCTGGAGAGGCTGCAAAAGGGGCTGTTCTTGCATCTGATGCGTTCTTCCCATTTGGCGATACCGTAGAAACAGCGGCTAAACATGGTATAGCTGCTATTATCCAACCAGGTGGTTCTATCCGTGATGAAGAATCCATTAAGGCTGCTGATGAAGCAGGTATTGCGATGGTATTTACAGGCATTCGTCATTTTAAACATTAGAGGTAACTATGAAGGTTTGCGTAATCGGTAATGGCGGCCGCGAACACGCTATAGCGTGGCGTTTATCCATCAGTCCGAGTGTAGAAAAGGTGTATGCCGTTCCTGGCAGTGCAGCTATGAAATTGTGCTGAACTAGTAGGCATTGATTGGTCTCATACGGATCATCTTATCCGTTTTTTGAAAGATAATAAGGTGGACCTTGTTGTTGTAGGTCCTGAAGCGCCTCTTGTGGCAGGTCTTGCAGATGCGTTGCATGAAGCAGGAATCCCTGTGTTTGGACCTTCCAAGGCGGCTGCTCAATTGGAAGGTTCTAAGGTCTTTGCTAAAGATCTTATGAAAAAATATAATATCCCTACAGCTGCTTACGGTGTATTCTCCAATGTAGATGAAGCAAAACAATTCATCGCCAAAACAGGGGCCCCTATTGTGGTGAAAGCAGATGGCCTAGCAGCTGGCAAGGGTGTTGTAGTGGCAATGACTGTTGAAGAAGCTAATGCAGCAGTTGATGACATGCTAAGCGGAAATCGCTTTGGCGAGGCTGGTAGTACCGTTGTTATTGAGGAATTCATGGCAGGTGAAGAAGCGAGCCTTCTTGCCTTTGTAGATGGTAAGACCGTAGTTCCTATGATTGCGTCTCAAGATCATAAACGTATCTTTGATGGTGATAAGGGTCCTAATACAGGCGGTATGGGAACCTATGCACCAGCACCTGTGCTAACTGATGTATTGCGCGATGAAGCCATGAAGACCATTTTAGAGCCTATGGTAGCAGCCATGGCAAAGGAAGGTATGCCATATGTGGGCTGTCTTTATGCAGGCCTTATGATTACCGATGAAGGTCCGAAGGTGGTAGAATTTAATGCACGCTTTGGCGATCCAGAGACACAAGTGGTATTACCATTGTTGGAAGGTGATTTGGGCCAAATTATGATGGCCTGTGCTACAGGTACATTACAACCTAATATGGTGAAATGGAAAGACTCTTCTGCTGCCTGTGTCATTCTCGCTTCAAAAGGCTATCCAGAAACTTCGTCTAAAGGCGATGTCATCTTAGGTGAACTTGTACAATATGATACATCCATCATTTTCCATTCTGGTACGAAGTTAGAAGGTGACCATTATGTCACGAATGGTGGTCGTGTTCTTGGCGTTGTGGGACTGGGTAAGGATTTGCGAACCGCTTTAGATCGTGCCTATGAGCGCGTTGACCATATTACATTTAAGGGCATGCAATATCGTAAGGATATTGGTGCAAAAGCTTTCAAATAATACATAATCCCCTATACTATATGCGTATGCATACGGTGTAGGGGATTTTTATTGCCTATAATTTAGTATGTACCCGTGATATAATAATATCGATATACATAGAAACACCAATGTAGATGACATTTGGTGATGTAATAGAGTCTGTTTTCTTTGCAATAGCGATATACCATTATGATTTATAATAAAGAACCGTTACAACTGAATAGTCCTGTAGCCTTTTGGCTTAATTTCCCCAATGAGGAACGTGTTTTTTGGGTGGACCGGCAAAGTAATCGTATTGTTGTAGGCGCTAAACGTCTAGCCACAGTTAAAGATGATGAGGACCGCCATAATTATGCGTATGTATTTTATGGGGATACTTTTTTTGACACATCAAAGGATCCTAAGTGGTCGGGAATGGGGCATGAAATGATTGCGTTCACCCATTACTACATCGTAGAAAATGGAGAAGCCTTTTATTTGCATGCTGGTGAAAGTGTTAGCATCGAAGATATAGAAGTGCCTCATATTCGTCATGATTTCCGTGAAACTAGTGATGATAAAGGCGATTGGGACCGCTTGATGAATGCCATTTCAGATGGCATCGGCCGTGGAGAGATGACAAAGGTAGTCGCATCCCGTGAGGTGCAATTCACAAGTGATACACCGTTTAATGTGGCGAGTATCTTGACCAATTTGGTTGAAAATAATCCGAACTGTTTCATCTTTGGTTATGAGAAGGATGGGCGCACCTTTGTGGGGGCCTCTCCTGAAATTTTGGTGCGTCATCGTGGTAGCGAAATCCTTAGTTATGCACTGGCTGGAACCGCGCCAAAGGATGGCCCTAATGCGTGGACTAAGGAACAGTTGCTAAGTGATAAGAAAAATCTCTTTGAACATAATATCGTCCGTGACCGTATCGTGAACACGATGAAGCAAATCACTCCAGACGTTACGGTGGGGGAAACTGGCATTATGGAGCTAGCTCATCTCTATCATTTACGTACCATTATTACTGCAAAAGATAGCACAAAATCTCTCGTAGAATGGGCAAAATTACTACATCCAACACCGGCTCTTGGTGGTGAACCACGAGAGAAGGCGATGGCTCTCTTAGAAACATACGAAGCTCATGAGCGCGGTATGTACGCTGCACCATTTGGTTTTATGAAGGATATGGGGGATGGCATTGTTGTCGTTGCCATTCGTTCTGCCTTGATTATGGATAATATTCTCTATGCCTATGCAGGATGTGGTGTGGTTGCCGATTCTGATGCGGATGAAGAATATATAGAGACTAATAATAAAATGCGTACTATTCTAGATGCATTGTAAATGGTAAAGATCTAGTGCGAAAAAATATGATGAGGAATATATCCTCATCTATATTACGGAGAAATTACATGAATGAATATATCGCCGCCTTGGTGGATGAATTCGCCCAATTAGGCATCACATATGCCGTGTTTAGCCCTGGTTCGCGCTCTACAACGATGGCCATGCTATTTAGGGAACACGGTGCTTTTGAAACCTATATGAATATTGACGAAAGGTCAGCAGGATTTATGGCCTTAGGCATCGCAAAGACCCATAGAAAGCCTGTAATTCTCGTGTGCACGTCGGGCTCAGCGGTAGCACATTATATGCCGGCTGTACTAGAAGCACAATATAGCGGTGTACCCTTGATTATTTTATCCGCAGATAGGCCTCATACATTGCAACATGTAGGGGCTCCACAAACGGTAGATCAACAAAAAATATTTGGTACAGCTGTTAATTATTACGAGGAATTGGCAGTACCACAACAGGAGCATTACTATACATATCCGCGCCTAGTAGCTCGTAAGGCTTATATGAAGTCTATGGATGTGAAAAGGGGACCGGTGCATATTAATGTACCGCTCTTTGAGCCATTGGTACCGGAGTTAGATAGGAAACATTTTGAATGTGGCAGGCAACCATTTTCTGTTGTTCCGGCTGCTATTCAGCCAGGTGATGCATGCACTATCTATGACCTCCTTGCGAATAAAAAGTGCTTATCTTAGCGGGGCCAAGTACGAATCTTGAGGATACCGATGCCATTCTTGGTCTATCTAATATATTCCATGCGCCAATATTAGGTGATCCATTGTCCAATATGCGTCGTGTTTATGATGAACGAGTCATTACATCTTATGATGCATTGCTTTCACAAGAGGTGTATCGAGATACATTGCGACCAGATTGCATGTTACAAATTGGTCAGATGGTCCTATCTAAACGCGTTCAGCAGTGGGTGGCATCCATGCAACATATCCCAATCATATCTGTTAGCCCTACAATGGACTATACAAACCCTGCAGGAAACACGACCCTCTTTGTACAATCGACACCACAAGGTTTGGTTGATGCACTGAATATGGAGATTTCTGAGCTTCATGTAATGGCAAATGAGGTCCATGCAGAAGTCGCTGATGAGGAACTCAATACAGTTGATAATGGCTATTTGGCTACGTGGATTGATGCAGACGGTGTAGGCCGTAAACAACTCGATACAGTAGCTAGGGAACAAGAGCTATTTGAAGGATATACGATTCATCTATTACAAGAATTGTTGCCGAAGAATAGCCAACTTGTGGTTGCCAATAGTATGAGTATTCGAGATATGGATTATTTCTGGTCTGGTAATCGTCACAGTGCTATTATCTATGGTAACCGTGGCGTTAACGGTATTGATGGTACCGTTTCTACCGCCCTTGGCATCGCTACAAATGGCATGCCTACCGTATTGCTTACGGGGGACTTAACCTTCTTTCACGATTTGAATGGCCTCGCCGTGGCAAAAACGCACCCATTAAATGTAACCATCATTGTTCACAATAATGATGGGGGTGGCATTTTTGAATATTTGCCGCAAAAGGGAACGCCGCATTTTGATTACTTATTTAGTACCGCACAAGGCCTAGACTATAGTGGCCTTCCGACACTATATGGTATCGACTTTGTACGTGTGTCGAGCAATGATGAATTGAAAAATGCGTTACAAAACTATGTTGGAACAGCAGGTGTTCACGTTATTGAAATCCCCACATCTAAAGAACGAAGTCGGGAATTACATGCGCTATATACGACGATTCCTACAAACAAGGAGGACCAACTATGAGCCAATATGCTTGCAGTATTATAGATAACTCCCTATTCAATCCAGCACTTCGCATGTATGTCGATCTTGGTGAGTATCGATATGGGGTGACGCTAGCTGGCGCCGGTAAACCTCTTGTGTGTTTACATGGTTTTTCTGAGTCTGGTTATACCTGGGATGGCATCATTGTGCCAGGCTATCAACTTATCCGTATCGATACGATTGGACATGGAGATTCGGATATTCCAGAGGATGAGACTGCTTTTTCTATTCCTACTATGCTCAACGATTTACATACGGTGATTTCCGCCGTGGCTGGTGAAAGCTATTCTCTTATGGGATACTCCATGGGGGCACGATTAGCTTTACTATATGCTCTTGAGTATAGTTCTGAAATTGAAAACCTCATCTTAGAAAGTGGTTCATTTGGCATTGAATCAGAGGTAGAGCGACAAGCGCGTAAAGCTGCTGATGAACAATTAGCACTAGCTATAGAAGATAATGATGGAGAGTGGTTTGCTACTAAATGGGCTAACATTTCTATTTTTGAAAGTCAACATCAGCTTTCACCAGTTGTACAAGATAAGTTGTTTCAACGTCGGTCTCATAATAGTCCTTATGCATTAGCGGCTACATTGCGTGGCTCGGGGCAAGGTGTAATGCCCTATGTGGGTCATCGCTTACAAGAATTATCCATGCCATCTTTATATATTAGTGGCGCACTAGATACAAAATATACTACAATAGGAGAAGAACTGTTTAGTAATATACCAAACTGTGAACATGTCATCGTCAATGGGGCGGGACATAATGTACATTTAGAAAAGCCTGGCCCATTTATGACGGCCTTAGCAGATTTTTTATATAAGGAAAGGTAATATCCATGAGCAAATTTGATTGGAAAGTATTGGATCGTAATTATGAAGATGTAATTTACGAAACCTATAATGGTATTGCAAAAATCACGATTAATCGCCCAGAAGTGCGAAACGCATTTCGCCCTAAAACCGTAATTGAGCTTATTGATGCATTCACAATTGCTCGCGACGATGCAGAAATCGGCGTTATTATCTTGACTGGTGCTAACCACGGCCAAGGTGAAGATAAAGAGGCATTCTGCTCTGGCGGTGACCAACGTGTGCGCGGCAATGGTGGTTATGTAGGCGATGACAATATTCCTCGTCTTAACGTACTTGACTTGCAACATTTAATCCGCATCATTCCAAAACCTGTTATCGCTATGGTAAATGGTTTTGCCATCGGTGGTGGACATGTATTGCACATCGTATGCGACCTTACCATCGCTTCTGAAAATGCAAAAATTCGGTCAAACAGGTCCTCGCGTAGGTTCCTTCGATGCTGGTTATGGTGCAGGCTACTTAGCACGCATGATTGGTCACAAACGCGCTCGTGAAGTATGGTTCCTTTGCCGTCAATACACGGCTGCGCAAGCTTATGAAATGGGCATGGTTAACTGCGTGGTACCATTCGACAAATTGGAAGAAGAAACAGTTCAATGGTGTAATGAAATTTTTGGCATTGTCCCCAATGGCATTGCGCATGTTAAAAGCATCCTTCAATGCAGATACTGATGGCCTTGCAGGTTTACAACAATTTGCAGGCGATGCAACATTGATGTACTATACAACAGATGAAGCTAAAGAAGGCCGTGATGCGTTCAAAGAAAAACGCAAACCAGACTTCAAACAATTCCCTAAATTCCCTTAATCGGAATATGGTTATCAGTCCTTATGTATGGACCTGAACCCTTTACATGATAAGCAGTGCGCCTCTATATGAGGCGCCTTTCTTATACGTATATGTTTTATAGTATTATGGCTAGCTAAGAGGTGAGATGATGGAATGGTTACGGTATGGAAAACAGTACTATCCGAATCGTATATGTATGAATAATTACACCTATCAGGAGATATATAGAGCTGTTGTGAACGTGGCGACGCGATTACAAACACTGTCAGATACACGCATCGCTATAGTGTCGGATAACTCCGTAACAATGGCCGTTTATCTCTTGGCAGCCATGCTAGTCCGCAAAGAGGTACTCTTATTAAATGTTCATCTTACAGCGGGCGAAATAGAAAAACAGTTATGTGAGCTGCATATTACAACCGTGTTACACAGTGCTAAGCGATGTGGACAAGTACCTAAATCGGTAACGTCTATGGAGTTTGAATCTATGGAGTCTATGTTACATAATGGGGAAAAGGATATTTTTGATTGGATTGTTAATGATAATGACATAGCAGCTATCATGAATACCAGTGCTACAACAGGGCAGTATAAATCAGTGCCACTTCGTTGGGGTCAAATTAAAGCGCATGTACAAGCATCACAAGAGGTGCTAGGTAGGTCTGAACAGGACAATTGGCTCATGGTATTGCCCTTATTTCATGTAAGTGGATTATCCATCTTGATGCGATCACTCTACAATGGAACCGCAATGACAATCATGGAATCCTATGACGAAGAACAAGTGCTGCAATATATTCATGATGGTCACATTAACATGATGTCTCTGGTGCCTACCATCTTAAAGAAGTTAGAACCGCGCATTACACACCATCAATTGCGTGTCATTTTATTGGGCGGTGAGTTTATACCAAGACCTCTAGTTGATGCATGTGTGGAGAAACAACTTCCGATTTATAAAACATATGGCATGACAGAAACCTTTAGTCAAAGTGTGACCATGTCTGTATTATCAAATCTAAATAAACTCGATTCGGTAGGTAAACCCTTGCCGAGGGATGACCGTACATATCGTAAATCCTGATGTCGATGGGGTCGGGGAAATCCATTTGAATGGGCCCATGGTTATGAGGGGTTATATTAATCGCGAGCCGATTCATGGCGATTTTAATACCGATGATATGGGTTATGTCGATGAAGATGGGTTTTTATACATCTTAAATCGCCGTACAGATTTGATTATTTCTGGAGGCGAGAATATCTATCCGAAGGAAATTGAAGATACTGTGTATGCTATGCAAGGTGTGAAGGAATGTGCGGTTATTCCTGTAGCCGATACGAAATGGGGGCAGGTGCCCGCACTATTTGTTGCTTTTGATGATATAGATGCATTAGGTGCCGATTTGAAAATGATCGTGCGAGACTATATTTCTAGTAAGCTAGCCAAATACAAGGTGCCTAAATACATTACAATTATGGATGCATTGCCACGTAATGGGACAGGTAAGATTATGCGTAAGTCGTTGGCCGCCCATCTCGATATGACTGCGTCAAATGGAGGTTCTCATGAATGATGTATTGAACTTTAAATCCATAACGACGTATCGTGTGGCTTTGCCGTTAAAGTTTGAATTTAAAACAGCTAAGGGTACTGTTCGTGTTCGTGAAAGTATCATCGTTCGTATCGAGGATCAACAAGGCTATGTTGGATACGGGGAATGTGTCGCTTTCACAGACCCTTTTTATACGGCGGAAACTGTTGATTCCGCATGGAAACAATTGGTGGATACCTATATTCTAGAGTTGCGCTTGATGCGGCCAAAACCATTAATGGCCTATATTCGGCAGTTACAATTTTGGTTAAAGCGCGATAATATGCCCATGACGATAGCAGGCCTTGAAAATGCTTTAATTAATCTAGATTGTAACCGAAAAGGCGTGAATTCTGTGTCGTATATCATGGGGCAGTCTTTAGAATCAACTATTTCCAATGGCATCGTCATTGGTGACGTGTCCATGGATGAACTATTAGGTATCGTGGAACAGCATGTAGCCAATGGTTGTAACGAATTAAACTCAAGGTATCGCCTCGTGATGGTTATGAACGGACACGACTTGTGCGTGATGCTTATCCAGAATTAGCCTTAGCTGTTGATGCTAATCAAAGTTATACCTATGACCAGCTGGATATGGTGGCTGCCTATAATGATTTGAATTTACTATGCATAGAGGAACCCTTTAGCATGACGAATTTGACTACCTATAAAGCGTGGAAGGAATCGTTGCCTAATTGGCCTATTACGACCTCTATTTGTTTAGATGAGTCGATTTTATCCTATGATGACTTATCTTATGCAATCGAGTATAGATTAATCGATGTACTCAATGTGAAAGTAGGTCGTCTTGGGGGCTTAATACAGACGCGAGCCGCTATTTTACGATGCCGCGAAGCAGGTATTCCCTACTGGATTGGTAGCATGGTTGAATCAGGAATCTCAAAGATATTACATGTTCAACTTGCTGCCTTAGGTGATACCTATATGGCAGGGGATTTATCTGATTCTAGTCGCTATTTTGAACATGACCTTATCAATCCAGCAATTTTATTTACCGATGGGTCCATGCAGGTGCCTAATGGTGCTGGTCTTGGCGTTGATGTATTGGATAATCGTATTGAAGAATATACAGTGGAGAAACGAACACTATGACAATGATAGACGCATTACAAATCGATCGTGTAGAGCTAACCGGACCTACCAGTGGGCAAGGGGTAATGCATTTAACTAGTTATCATGCGCAGCCACAAGGCTATCTCAATGGCGGAGCTACCTTGGCCTTTGGTGAAATTTTATCAGGGATGCTCAGCAATCAACTGATTCGAGATGATCAATTTGCTGTAGGACAATCGGTAACCGCAAATCACATGCGCCCTATGAAAGCAGAAGGCGATTTGATTGCTAAAGGACAGCTACTCTTACAAGGGAAAACATCTCATGTGTGGCGCTTTGATATGTATGATGAAAGCTATCGCTTGATATCTCAGGTTACCGTAACCTGTGCGATAGTACCTAAAAATCGATAAGAAAAAAAGACCTCTTTTTGTAAGCTGATATGGAAAAGAGGTAGATGATAGCAAAATTCGACTTTGGCCCTGCGAAGCCCGAAGGGCGTAGACAGACCCGGCCGGTGGAGAGTTTTGCTATCATCTACCTCTACAAACGTATTTGCTACGAAAGAGGTCTTTATTTTCTTGTGATTTTATAGAGTGCTTCGATATCTGGGATATCATAGATAGCCCAAGTTCCGTCACCGATGTGCTTCATAAGTACTCGGATGGGAGCTGTTTGGTTTGTTTTTGTATTGTGAATCGTTACGGTTACTGTGGCGGTATCGCCATCATCTTCAGAGGTAATGTTCTTGATTTCCAAATGGCGTTGTTTAAATAATTCACCTCGTTGGATGCGGTCTACCATAGAAAACGTATTGGATGTATCTTCGCTTTCAACATCTGAATCACTACTATTTTGTAATTTGAAACTATCTGGATCCTCTACATATTTACGAATTACATCATCAAGAAGGGCTGGTCCAAATGTTTTTGTTGCTGCCACAGCGGCTTTGCCTAATGGTGAGGATGTATCCACATAGGTGTTGCCCTCGCGGGTAACGATATTTTTAACCAATGATGTTGTATCGATGTGCTCTAATACCGTATCCGCATCTTTGTTTTCAACGGCTTCACGGATAGTTTGGAACGTATAGACTGGTGTATGAGGAATATACCATAAGAAATACCACATAGCGCTCAGTGCAGCTATGATGGCAATAATGATTGCTATTGTTAATGTTTTTGATCTCATAATGTTGCTCCGATGTATATAATACATATATTTTAACACATAAATTTCTCCTTCTCTATAGTTGTCAGCGCTTTAGATTATAGGTATAATAAAGTGTATTCATTTTATATTCATCATTAAAGTGAATGTGTAAGAGAGGAGTTAGAAATGAAAGACAAATTAATACTAAAAGCTCTGGTTTGCAGTGCTTTTATGTGCAGTCTAAGTGTGGGAACGATGGCTGCAGATGTGAGCATGGATGTAAAAGCTGGGGATACTGAACAAAGTAGCTGGATGGATCGTACGGATATCGGTATTGGGGTACAAGGGTCTCAGAAAGATTCTTATCATGATTATGCAATGCCTAATAAACAAATGACCGATAATAATCTAAGCTATGATACACGATTCCATTATCATAATCATAATTCTAAGCAGAAAATGAACGCAAAGTATTTTATAGAAACATTGCAACCTATAAAAAAATATGGCAAAAATGTCAAATCTATGGTGTTTGTACAAGGGCGCTTAGATGGTAATGGTGGTGAAAAAGTTTCCACTACTACATATTGGAATGGGTCGGACGCAGATCTTGGAAGAATTGACGGTCAAGGAACGTATATTGATAAAGGTGAAGTAGTAGAACATGATACTCTTGGTGTTGTCGGTACTGCTGGTATTGGCTATCGCCGTCTTAGTACACATGAGCATGCCTACGTCGGTGCCAATGTATTCTATGACTATGCTTTTAAGAATAAATTTTCTCGTGTTAGTGCAGGATTAGAATATGTAGCTGGTCTAAATACGATTAGTGTCAATGTATACCATGGACTATCAGAGAAAACGATGGGGCCTTATGACATTAACACACCTTTGCGTCAAGTACCACGGGCAATAATTTTCCATGATAGCTCTAGTACACCACCTGATGGTATTCGTAGAACACCCCGATATTCTTATGAACATGTATTGGATGGCTTTGATATACGGTATACACGAGATTATAAGAATGCTCGTTGGCTATCTAGTTATGTGGAAGGATATCATTGGAAAACAAAAGCGCCAGGAGAACATCCAGCAGAGATGTACTATATTGACCAACATAAGTGGCAATCCATACATGGGCTGAAGTTAGGCGCTAAAATGAATGTGACACCTCATATTTCTGTAGATTTAGGAATTGGTAAAAGTAATATTAGTTCTGTAGAACCGTATGTATCTATTATGTATACCTTTAGGTAAGTCTCGATATGCGTACTTTGGTGGTAAACATAGTGAAAATGTGATGACTTCGGCACGTTCTAAGATGTTTGATAAGGTTAAACGCAGTGATATGAAGGTTGAGTATTATTGGGAACAAGACTTGCGTGACGGTCCTTGGGATCATTTATAATCAGTATCATATCTGTAGAAATACTATATAATAATTAATTTAATATAGTTATATTTGAATTGGCACCCAAAGTTCCCTTGTAGAATTTTAGGTGCCAATTTTATTTCTGTAATTTGGGGATATAATCTGGAGTATATTGAAGTATACTGAATATAAATGGCTATTATATACGATTTTTGATGTATAATTCTTATTTCTATATATTTTGGAGAAATTCATCAAAAAATTAGAAAAAAGTACTTGCATTATATTAGTGGCTCATGTTAATATATACGAGTAGTCAACGAGAGTTGATACGCGGCCCCGTGGTGTAGCGGTTAACATGTCGCCCTGTCACGGCGAAGATCGTCAGTTCAAATCTGATCGGGGTCGCCATTTTTTTTTACAAAAAACATGCCTCGGTAGCTCAGTCGGTAGAGCAACGGACTGAAAATCCGTGTGTCGACAGTTCGATTCTGTCCTGAGGCACCATTTTTGTATTCCACGCGGTTGTGGTGGAATGGCAGACACGCCATCTTGAGGGGGTGGTGAGCGTACGCTCGTGAGGGTTCAAGTCCCTCCAACCGCACCAAGCTGATTAAAATAAGGGCTTACAGGTAATTCTGTAAGCCCTTATTTTTGTTTGACATCATAAAGTCTTGCGTGGTTTGACATCATTTTGACATCAGAATATTTTAGAAATACGTTTTACGATGTCATCTTCCATTTTAGGTGTCACATGTGAGTAGGTATCCATCGTTTCTTGGAATGAAGCATGTCCTAGACGTTCCTGTATGGCTTTCATATTGGCCCCATTTTCAATGAGAAGGGTGGCATGGGTATGTCTAGTACCATGCATAGTAAAAGAGGGCTTACCGATTAAACTGGCGTATTTCTTACATAGTTTGCTGACCTCATCAGGACAGCGAGGAGCACCCTTTATACCAGGGAATACAAGGTTATTATTAATCCAGTTCATGGTTTTAATTCTACGCTTGTCTATGACCGTTTTATGCTTCATAAGCTCCTGGAGCGTTTCCGTATCAATGGCAATTATTCGTTTTGAAGATGTAGTCTTAGTTGTATTAGATATAACTGCAGTAGATCCGATTTTGAGTGCTGTTTGTGAAATGGATATAGTTGATTTCTTAAAATCGATATCAGACCATCGTAAGCCTAATAATTCAGACCGACGCATACCTGTTGCAAATGCTAATTTAAAGAGTGCATGATGTTCTGTGTTCGATATATTCGATAAAAAGTCTTTAACTTCATCTGCAGATAACGTCACCATATGTCGAACCTTAACCTGTTTTGGTCGGTCTATGTTTTTCATATAGTTTTTAGGAATAATATCATCTTTTACCGCCTGCTCTAATATGGATCCTAGAATTGTCATGGTGTAGGATATAGTCCTTGATGATAATCCATCCATTGATTCAAAGACATAACGTAATGTATTAGGTTTAATTTCGGCTAACTTCACGCCGCCGATTTTATCCCTGATATAGCGATTGATAATTCCTGTATAGCTTTGATATGTGGCAGGGGTTATACTCTTTTCCTTTAGATTCAACCATATATTAATCCATGTGTTTAATGAAATAGTATCGTCGAAATTAGCACATGATTGATTAGTATTTATGTATTTCTCCATAGCTTCTATAGCTGCTTTTTTAGTAGTACCATAAAAGTATTTACGCTTACCATTTATCATTTTAGATACTTGGTAGCGACCATCGGTTCGTTTTTTAGCCATAAAAATAACCTCCTTGGCATAGTTAATAAGCCTTAGAGGTTTTATGGTATAATGTTATTGGAGTAAAAATGAAGTACCTCTAAGGTATGTAGTTTTTAATGGCCCTCACTGCGGTGAGGGCTTATTTTTTTTAGGCGTATTTAATTAAATACATTAAACTCAAAAACATAAGATTTTTTTGCGTTTAAGTCTGTGGATAACTCAAAAAAAGGAAAAAAATTGAGTTGAATGGAGTGGATAACTCAAAAAAAGGAGTTTATTTTTAAATATATTATGTGGATAACTCAACTTTACATAAATATTAGCATATACTCTGACATCACATAGTGATTATGACTACTTCCAGGAAGATTAAAGTCATCTAATATGCCAGCATCAACTAATGTATTGATAAGATTCCGCGCAGTATTATAGGAAACACCGATTAGTTCTGAAGCTTTAGTTATAGTTAAGATTGGCGTAGCGTAAAATGCCTTAAATAGAGCTCTTAGGTTTTCTTTGTTACCACTTAATTTAGTTAGTTGTTCATTGTGTTTATCTACTAATTCAAGTACTTGTTCAAATTTTTCACGACCAGCTTTAGCAGTCTCAATAACTGCTTCTAAGAAAAATACTAACCAGCCAGATAAGTCATTAAAGTGCCGCACTCTATCGAGTGCCTCATAATATTGAGTGCGATTTTTTTCTAGGTAATTAGAAATATAAAAACAAGGTTTTGAAAGTAATTCGTTACTCAATAGATATAATGGAATTATTAATCTACCAACACGACCATTTCCATCTAAAAATGGATGAATAGTTTCAAATTGATAATGGAGGATAGCTATTTTGATTAAATGAGGAACAAATATATTTTCATTGTGGATAAAGTTTTCTAAATCTCCTAACAATGTATTTAATTCATTTGCAGGAGGAGGAACAAATCGAGCATCTGAGGGCTTACTACCTCCAATCCAATTTTTGAGTAGTTCGATAGAGCCCAGGTGTTTTCCGTTCGCCACGCACTCCAAATAATAACTTTTCATGTATTTCTTTTATAAGCCTAGTAGAAATTGAAACCGATCATGTATGATTCTATTAATACCATGATTCATAGCAATAATATAATTTTTTTACTTCTTGTCGATCATCACGTTTTTTTCTGGAACAAGATCTTCAATATCAATAAAATCTTCTTCAATAGTAGTTTTTTTGTGCCTTCAATTTTACTAGACTTATTAGCTTCAATTGAAATATGCATTTGAATATAAAGGTCTACATTAGGAATACGTTGAGAATACATTTCTAATTTTTCCTAATTCTTGGTTTGCCTTTTGCTAATAGTACATTGATTTTTAGGACTCATCCAAACCCATTCTTTATTAATAAGGGATGGAATAAATGATTTAAAATCTCCCATGTTTTTGGAAATAACCAGATTGAAATTCTTCTACTTTTTGTAGTTTCAGTAGGCATTACTGTTTTTTTACCTCCTTGTTGAAAAACGTGATGATCTACATAAAGGTTATCACGAATAATATGACTTTTACACTTTATTAATATAGTATCGATTACCTTGTTTTACTTGTTGTAACTTACCTTCCTTTATTAAAGCATTACATAAACGTTTACCATATGATGTGTTATCAGGAAATAGTGATTTAATTAAACTAGCTTGCGCAATTGGTTCATGAGAAATTGCTGATAGTATAGATTTTTTTATCAATGCGTTCTTGTTTAACTCTATTTTTTTCTCTTCTATAGTCTGCTGATCTTCATTATAATCATAGGCATTATCAGGGTAGTCATTTAATAAGAATGATTGAATTTGGTCTCGAGTATCATCAAAGTCACTACTATACATAGAATTATATTCATCAACACCACAGGTGCCTTTAGAATAGAGAAATTCTTTGAATTGAACAAGATGATTTTTGTATTTGAGATACTATAGTAATAATCTTATTAATAGAATATTGGTCGGATAGTTTATCCATTAATTCATCAGATTTATCAATATATTTCGATTCTTTATTATCATAACTAGTTGAGCTGAAGTAATCAGCATTACCATTAAAAATTTGGAATTGGTAACTCAGGTTCATCAATGATGGATAGAATATTAGACATATCAGTTTCAGATAATCTAAATTTATCTAGCTCTATTTCATGCAGACGATTAAGCTCAGCAAGTTCATCTGCTTCTTTTGCATCTTGAATAGCTTTTTCTTCTATTTCAGTATCTGTATGAATATGTGCATCAATAATTCCATTTTCAATAGCTAATCTACACATATGTTTACATGGATAATCGAAATTTGCATTTTGACGATTTTGAAAGTCAGAACAGGTACAACTAGATAAGGTTACTATATATGGTTGAGGTTGAGTACCCAATATATAACAAACGCCGTCATTCTTTTTTTATTGATTGAGAAGAAATCCATGTAGCACGTTCAATTCTACGTTGAAAAGAATTGTTGTTAGAAGCTAACCAATGATTCCAATACTCATCGGTAGATAGTTCATGACTATGGTTAGAAATAGGTGAGTGATTAAAATTAGAATTTACTTCGAAAGATAATTCAAGAGTATCTGTGGTATTAGCAGATTGTTTAGTAAAAACAACTAAATAAACGTTTTAAAAAGCTTTTAACATAATAACATCTCCCTAGTTATATAGTTAAATAATGTGATGATAAAAGTCGATTTCGTTAAGGTCACTATCTTCGATTTGAGATATCCTAACCATACGCTCAACTAAATTAACGTGATGATCAACATAAAAGTCATCACGAATGATATGAATTAGCTCGTGCTTTATTTCCTCCCTCATGCGGTCATGAGGGAGATTTTTATTGATGTAGATATTATGAGTATCTACGTCCTCTGATTCTTCAGAAACTGCTTTTGCATTTGGTAAATCACAATAAATAAGGTTAATAACCAATACTACCACTCTCCCTTGTGTGTATTACTTATGTTTAGATTTTAAGAACTCTATGTATTTAACTGTTTCTTCCATCTCCTCTTTAGTAATGTCTTTAGCTGCAGAAAAGAGCATGCGTGCGCCTGGGCGTGTACGTAGATATTCCGCAAATTCAGCAGTTTCAGGATCTACATAGTAACCTTCAGCTTTGTCAGATATAATAGATTTATTTTGTTGATGCGGTTCTTGCCAGCCCATTAAATATGCAGGAGTAGTATTTAATATTTTTTTGCAAGTGGCTCAAGTATAGTTAAAGGCAATTTTTTTCTATTTCATTACTTTCGTAGCGGTAATATGTTGCACGAGAAATATTTAATTTTTTTACAATCTCATCGACAGATAATTTATTTTGTTTGCGTAAACGTTTTATTCGTTCATGTATTTGCTCAGTCATAACTTTGTCTCCTTTGAGACAAGTATATTATAAGTGTATCATATTTGCAACAAATAATTTTTAAAAAAAGTTTAAAATGTTTCATAAATGAGAAAATATGTGTTGACGAGTTAAAATAAAAAGTACTATACTTTAATCAATCTCAAAAATGAGACAAAAAGGGGAGGTGATATATTTGAATGTACAAGCTTTTAAAAAAAGAAAAATATTAGATTGTGGGTATAATATTGTAGAATTTTCAGATAAAGTAAGTATTGATAGAAGCACATTTTATCGAAGACTTGAAAAAGATGGAAATAGTTTCACAATAGAAGAAGCATTACGAATTAAAGATGTGCTTTCATTAACTGATGCGGAAGCTTACTCTATTTTTTTATCTGAAAAGTCTCAAAAATGAGAAAACGAGATGGAGAGGTGAAATCAAATGAAGGAAATAAAAAGCCACTAACAAAAGTTAGTGGCAATTCATAAACCAAAATCAAGGAATTGAGCGATACCAGCGGATTTCGCTAAATGAAGCATTGGGCCATTAAAACAAGTTATACAGATTCATATATTGTTCTATACAAACTATACGAACGCTTAAAAGAAAAGAGTGTTCCACAACAAGCAAAACACTCTAAATAGTTAATTAAGAAAGGAACTATGAAATGGATACCACAGAGTTGGCATTAATTATTTCAGCAATGGCATTAGGAATAGCTATAGCTAAATTAATTCTACAATAGCATGAGTGATAAAAATTGTAAGAGGTGAAATAAAATTGAAAACTCCATTACAAACACATATGGAAAAATAAGTCAGAAGAGGAAGAGCAAACAAATATCAATAGTGTAAAAAGAATACACAGTAAAAATCAAAGTAGATACAACTGAATTAGACTGTGCAATTAAAAAGCTTAAAAAGACTTAATAAGTTAGTAACAAAAAATAAATTGCCACGTGTAACGATTAGCACACATGGCAATTTAGATGAAAAAGAAAAATTATTGAGCTTTTTAGGCAATTGCCAATGGAAATAGCAATTACAAATCAAGGTGATTATACAAATCAATAATTAAAAGTGCACTAAATGTACGTGGATATTTTGTAAAAGGAGATAACTATGAATAAGATGTGCATCACGGTAGCCGAAGCCGCAAAGCTTGCCAGCGTACCGGAAACGGTTATTCGTCAATGGGCGGAGGACTTTGACTTCCCGTCAATGAGAATTGGTAAGCGTGGAGGTAAGCGCCTTATCCATGTTGAATCGTTTAATGCTTGGCTGGCCAAACGGTGCCAGGCACGAATTGGAGAATAGAAAGGGTACAAATGGATATATACAAAAATTTTCATAGAATGGCTAAATCGCACGTAGAAACAATCAGGGAATGTGAAGTACTAACAGATGAAATTGTAAAATCTGCACGGACATTTATAGATAACTGCCACAGATGGGATAGTTGTGCTTATGGCAAGGTATTAAATACACTCCGTAAACGCATTATTAGCGATATTTATGAAGCTGAATATCAAATTGAGTATGAAAAACGATACCAAGAACCGACATCTACTCAGTCTTACGAGTACGGCAATGAAATTGCATTTCGTGAGGCGGATAGATTAGCTAAGGAGGTAGTTAGGGAGTTAAAAGGTAAAAGTATAGAACAGATTTACAACATATTGAAAGGGTATAGATAATGATGAAACTAATCTGGGTATTAAGAGCCGTAGCGTTCCTAATGATCGTTGGAACAATTGGTTCTATAGAAATTAACAGGATTGATTTCTACACCGCTTTTTTACAAATTTTGCTTGGGTTTGTATTGCTAATATTAAGCAATTACTGGGCAAGAGAAATTCGGTTTTATTCAAGAAAAAAAGTCCGCTAATAGCCTTGGACAGCAAGCGGACTTTCGGTAGAGTACTCGAAAAGACTCTACCTGTATTGTACAAAATATAGGAGATAAACACAATGAACACAAACAAGAAAATCATTACAACATTAGCAATGTCTGCATTAGTAGTTAACGTGGTTGGAGCTACTAGTAATAATACAAACGTTGGTACGGATAATACCATTTCCGCAAATTCTACAAGCTCAATGGTATCCGGTTTTCAAAATCACATTGATGCGAATAACGCGTTTGCATTTGGTACCGATAACACTGTAACTGGGGAAAACGGCTTTGCAGGTGGTAATAATGCTGCCGCAGCAGGTCGCAATAGTTTTGCATTTGGTTCGCATGCAGAAAGCCTAATTGAATACACCATTGCAATGGGCAACCAAGCGCGAACAAGCGCTTATAATACCATCGCTATAGGTAACGGCGCATATGCAAATGGTGAATCTACAGTTGTCATTGGCCGTACAAACACGGTAAATGCTGAAAATGCTACCGTGATTGGTTCCAACAATGGAACGATAGAAAGTGGCCATGGTGTTGTAATTGGTTATAACAACCAGTTATTAGACAATTCTAAAGAACAATTAGCCTTCGGGTCAAACAATAAAACTAAAGGTCAAGGCGCTGTAGTAATTGGTACTCATGGCCAAGCTGGTGCTATTGATGCATTAGCAATTGGCAATAATACATTAGCCGATACGCCTAATGCAGTAGCCTTGGGAACTAATTCAACTACTGATACCACGGTTAGTACAGATCATGTTTATATCAACGGAAAGAAATTCAACTTCGCCGGCGGTGTAGCTGATAGTACTGTTTCTGTTGGCACTACAAATAAAGCAGGTATGAGCGGTGTAATGAATTATAAACGCACTATTACAAATGTAGCTGCAGGTCGTATTGATTCCACATCTACTGATGCGGTTAATGGTAGCCAATTAAATGCAGTCATTAACTCATTGAATTTCACTACAGTAGGTGACGGTAATAATACAACAGTATCTCAAACAACCAACCTAAACGGTGGCATGGAATTTTCCGTGAATGTAAACAAAGATTTACATGACATGAACTCTGTTAACTTTGGAACAAATGTAGATACTGTTCGTAGTGTTGTAAATAAAGAAAAGGCTCATTTCTTTAATGGTGATACAAACGCAGCTGTAACTCATGATGGTTTGAAATTAGAAAATACAAATACATTAGATACTGCAAGCTACACAATGAACGGCATAACTGCCGACAGTAATGGTAAGCATATTGAGTTCACAACTCAAAACATTACTGCAGGTGGCCAACAACTACACGATGTAGCGGACGGTGTAGCAGATACTGATGCGGTTAACATGCGTCAATTAAAAGCGCAAAACCAAGTAGGTATGGCTCAAATCAATCAAACAAATGCACGTCTAAATAAATTAGGAGCTAGTTCTGCAGCATTAAGCGGTTTACATCCATTAGACTTTAACCGCAATGACAAAGCATCTTATGCGGTGTCTTATGGACACTACCGCAACGCTAATGCGGTAGCCTTGGGAGCGTTCTATCGTCCTAATGAACGTGTAATGATTGGTGCTGGTATGACATTAGGCAGTGAAAATCAATACACATTGAACATAGCGTTTAAAACTGGTAAAGGTAGTGACTACATTCAAGAGGCTAAGGATGCACAAAGCAGAATTAGTAAACTTGAAGCACTCGTAAATCAATTAGTTGAAGAAGTAGAACTTAGTAAACAATCAAAATGATGAATGGTGCAGATTTATATAGTTATTTACAAGATAAACAATTAGAACTGAATAAAGCATTGCGTTTAGCTAAAGATAGAGGGATTGATTTGGCAAATGCTGAGTATGCTTATAAAAAGGCCAAGGCTAAATTTATAGCCTCGGCCAGATTGGAAAAAGTTGCAGTCACGTTGATACGTGATCTTGCACAGGGAGATGAATATATTGCTGAGCTTAGGTTAAGAAGAGATACAGCTAAGGTGCTTTATTTAAATGCTCAAGAAGCAATTAATGTATTCAAACTACAGTGCCGACTAGTCGAAGCACAACTAAAACGGGAGTGGCAAGATGGATAACTGGTACAACCAATTAACTAATATGGAATGCCCAATATGTGGAAAACCAATACATTGTGCAATTGTATGTCACAAAGAAAAGAAGCGTGTATGTGATACATGTTGTAGTGAATGCCAATACTTAATGCGATATCAAGGTGAATGGCATTGTGAATTTAATAAATAGAAAAACCGCCGTGTTATAGCACGGCGGTCATTAAGTAGTTATATGAGAATATAACCATAAATAATCCTATTTATAGTTTACCTCATATATAGAGAAAAGTCTAGTAAAAATGCGGTTTCAACTGCATTTGTGGGACTTGATAGATATATTAACAACTCGACATAAGGGGTAAATAAATGCGTAGGAGAACAGTAATAGAATCGAAGAATATTAGAGAGGTTACAGATTCAATTACGGGTAATTCATATCTAGGGAAAATAGGAAAGAAGTCTAGAAGTGAAAAACAACATGTAACACCTGAAATGATTCGTAAAAATAACATACGTATTGCTGAAAAGAGGTTGAGGTTATTAATCGATATGAATTTTGTAGAAGATGATTATTATCTTACACTGACATTTCGAGATGATCCTGATGAAACTGAAGCAAAAAATAGGATGACTAAATTTATTAGAAGATTGAGAGCAAGATTTAAGAAAGAAAATGAGCTTTGTAAATATATTTATATTATGGAACGGCAAGGCAAAAATACACTTTCATATGCTGCTTAATCAAGGTATTCGATTAAATACTAAAATTCTAAAACAGTTATGGGAATATGGATATACAAAATTAGAACTATATCGAGGGGAAGCTGAAGATGCAATTGGATTAGCTAAGTATTTTATAAAAGAACGAAAAATGGATATACAAGGCAGTCCAACACATGCATCCAAAAAATGGGTTTCAAGTACGAATTTAGATAAACCAAAGGTAGAAAGTAAAACTATTAAAGCTACGGAGTGGAGAAAAGAAATTAAAGTTCCACAAGGCTATTATTTGGATAAAGATAGCGTATATGAAGGTATCAATAATTATGGATATCCATTTAGAACATATAGATTAATACGTCTTACGAAATGGAGTGAAATATATGCGAAGAGAAAATCGACTGAGACCATGTCCATTCTGCGGGAATAAATCAATCAGAGTGGTAACAGGTATTAAAGTTACCGAAAAGCATCATATGGTGGTATGTGACAAGTGTTCGGCTATTGTATGTTTCGAAGAAGCGACAAAGTATTTAGCTTGTGAAAAATATTGGAATAAACGGATAGATTAGGAGGAAATTATGAATAATGTGCAATTAATGGGAAATTTAGTTCGTGATCCAGAGTTAACTTTTACAAAAAAAGGGTCACTTGTAGCAAGATTTACTATTGCTGCTAGTAATGAATATGTAGATAAGAGTACAGGTGAAGTAAAAGAACAAACTGCATATGTTAATTGTGTAGCGTGGAAGAAGTTAGGCGAAAATGTAGGTAAGCTAATCAAAGGAAATAGATGTATTGTAAATGGAAGGCTACAAACACGATCCTATGAGACTAAAGAGGGTGAAAAAAGATATATTACTGAAGTAGTAGCAGATTTCATTGGTGATAGTTTATCTAATAAAGATGATGAGCCAAGTAATTTTGAAACATTTGGTGAGGATGAACAAATTCCCTTTTAAAGGCAGCGCAGAGACACTGCCAGATAAAGAAATAAAACATAAAACAAATGTACGGTGTAAATCAAGGAGAAAAGCAGAAAGGTTGATGCGGTAGTGGCAAGACGGAATGAATACAAAAAAGCAAAAACATGTAAACATGCCATTCAATTAACTGAATTTGGAGGTTTATTTGTTAAAAATACATGTGTTAATGAACACAAGCTTATGCTACCATGTCCAAATAAAATGGGGATAGCAGTTAAAAGACCGTATGTTATGGCCAAGTATTGCAGTGGATGTAAACTTTATGAAGATAGAAGAAAGACAGAAAAAGACAGAAAAAGACAGAAGAAAGGTTAGGTGAAATATAACTATGAATGATCCTACAGGTGTGAGATTAAATTGGTTGGCATTATGGGCTTGTGTATATGGTAATGTGACAATTACTAGAGCCTTAAAATGTATGGGAATACGTTCTTGTAAAACGATATCACAAGAAGATATGCAAGACTTAAAACACAATAAATTAAGTCAAAGTATAGGAAATAAGATATGTGAAGATTATAAAACAGGAAACTATACACTTAGGGAGATGGCTAAAAGATACAAAATTTCATATGGTTCAACTTATCGTATTGTAAAAGGAACATATAAGTACGAGAGCGCATGATATGGAATCAAGAGCAGATAAGATGATGCGGTATGCAAATATGTCGGTAATACCAAAAGCGTATATAGCGGATATAGTAACAGAATTAGAAACGAAAGATATACCACATAAGAAAGAAATCATAACACTATTAGCCCAACTATGGGTGATAAGGGCAAGGTAGGTGATAATAATATGGGAATTACACATGTTAAAGCAAAATCGGTTAATTATTGGGTATATGGTGTAGCAATTAGACACGATGGAAAATGTAAAATATATCAGGAAAATGAGACACCAATCAGTGTAAAGGAATATACGATTTGTAGGGCTACAGATGGTGTAGATGATGCGGATGATTTGATTTATGAAAACGACATCATTGAATATAAAATGCCACACTGTAGCAGACGATTTATAGCTAAAGTATTTTATAACGAACAAGACATGAAATGGTGTGTATCAGTCATTACGAGTGAACAGAAGTGTTATTGGGATTTAGGCTTTATAGTTAATGAAGCAGAAGAACTAAAAATTAAAGGAAATATATTTGATTAGGAGACACAACATGGATACGTATGAATGTATTAATCGATGTACTGCAGCAGTTTTTAATGGAAATAAACCAAGAAATTTGGATTGGGAAAAAGTAGCACGACACATTATTAAGATTGGATGTAATTGTGTGGTATATGCGGGAATTGAAGAAGATTGGGATAACACGGTTGGCATTATATATGATCATGGTGAAGTTATTCATAAAGAGGCATATACCACTAGTATATGGGCAACACCAACTATTGAGGTGTATGTAGAAGGTTAAAACAAAAGAATTGATGCGGATACCATTTTCTATAAAGAAGCTAATAAACATATTTATGATTGGACTGCTAAAAGCATAGCTATATTGGAGGGAAAATAATGAAAATTAAGAGTTTTGCAACATATGGCGTAGGAATGGATATTATATATGAAGATATTTTGAGTACAGGTGCTATAGCAGATCTACGTATAAAGTCAGAGGATGAGAAAAGTCCTGAATTGTATGATGCGTGGAAAAGAATGGAAGCTAGAGTATTAGAGTATCTTGGAAAGCTCTGTAAATTAGATACACAATGCATGCTTAATGTTTCTAAAATACAACTAAGATATGCAAGAGAAACGGATGAATTAGAGTCGTTAGTATTTTGTGGTTCTTTAATGGCGCCAGAAGCAGGAATAGGTTTTAAAACAGGTGCGATAAGAGTTAATACTTTATTTGATGTGATGGATACGAAAGATATCGGTATCTTGAGAGAACTAGAGGCAAGGATACGTGGGTATATTAGAGGAGAACGGGCACAAGCAAAATTTGATTTTAGCTTAAAGAACGATGTAGAAGATGACTATGAAGAATAAAAGGAAGTAAATAAACGATGAACAACGTACCATATTTTTTACAACACTTACCAATTTGGAAATATAACTTGGAAGATGATCAGCAGAATAAAAACAAGAGAGTAAAAGAACATAAATATGATGCGGTAGATAAACATACAGGGCAGATGGTGGAAAAGGTATGTCAAATATGTGGAAAGAAATATAAAACAGAATATAGATTACGTAATACAACAAAAACCTGTAGTAAATCATGTGGTCAAAAATTAAGAATGGCCAATAAGGTACCTGAAAAATGGGTAGATAAGGCCGTTGAATTAAGACAACAAGGGTTTAAATTAAGTGCTATTGCAGTAGTAGTTGATAAATCTACTAGTACTGTATGGCAATATCTGAAGAAACGAGGTTATTAAAAATGCTCGAACAGGATAAAAATCAATATTGCTGGTGCTTTGATGGTGATGCGGGTGATCCACAAGGAAGCATTGAAGAAGCCATTGATGACTTTTTAAATTACTATGGTCATTATTGTTGGGATGAGAAGAATAATGTTGAATATTTAGAACAAGATGTACTTGATGATTACGTAGAAATTGGACATCCTTATAAATATGTACCAGAAGTAGACGGCGAACAAGTGATTTGGAAAGTTACTGATGATTGGATGGACTATGAAATCATAGAGTATTCTGATGATTACATGAGAAGTGTGAAAAAAGAGCATATTGATGAACTAAGTGATGCACTATCAAAGGTGTTCCAAGCATGGGAAAAAGAGCACGGATACGAAAATCGTGCATTTGTAGTTATGGAAACAGAGCAATATCGTATTGGTGATTATATCGATTCAGAGGGAAATTATAAATAAAAGTACATTGTAAATAACCATCGATATAATGAAGAGAAAACTTATTGATGTATAAAGGATAATATTTGATGACAGAAAGAGACATTCAAGTGGTACTCGGGAAACACCTATTTCGTAATAATATCTGTATACCAAACGTAAGTATGTATTGTCCGGGAAAAACTGAATACGAAGCAGATTTGTGTATTTTTCTATGGAAACACAATTTCTTACAGAAGTTGAAATTAAAACGAATTTTCAAGATTTTAAGAATGACTTTAAAAAGAAACGATACCATGATTGCAAGAATGTAAAGTACTTGTATTACGCAATGCCTAGTTGCGTTTATAGTGAATATCGTGAAGAAATTAATAATATGCTGGGTGATGCAGGGTTGATATTAATTGATGAAACCGATACAGATAGTTACAGAGGAAATTTATTGAGATTTGGTGGATTTGTAAAACGTGCTAAAGCTAGAGCCGATTGGTATGAACTAAGTCCTACAGGATTAATGCATTATTTAAAAATTGGATGCATGAAATGGGTAAATCGGTAGTGAACTATTAGTAAAAGAAAGTTATATAAAACGGGGGTTAAATAAATGAACGAAAATCAATTTGAACATGTTACAGGGTATGAAGATGCTGATTTACCAGAACGAAAAACGGAGTATGCAGCAGGATATGACGTTAAACCTTATGAGACTGGCGTCGTATTACCACATCAAACAAAACTCATTCATACTGGCATCAAATGCAGATTGAACTATGATGAACATATTCAACTGCATTTAAGATCAAGTGTGGGTATTAATAACGATGTCATGCTAGCGAATGGAACAGGTATTATTGATGCAGATTACTACAACAATGACGATAATGAAGGTCATATTATGATACCTATTAGAAACTTAGGTGATACGCCGTTTGAATATAATAAGAACGAAAGATTGGCGCAATTAATTATCATGCCATATCGTATTACGGCTAAGGACAGGACTACAAAGAAACGTACAGGCGGTTTTGGAAGCACTGGTAATAAATAATGGCGATTAAACATAAGAGAATCATTGATAAAAAAATGATTAAAGCAATTAGAACAAACCATTGTGAATACTGTGGCAGACTATGTAATATAGAACCACATCATGTATTTTCTCGTGGTAGTGGTGGTGGAGATATCCGAGAAAATCTAATTCAATTATGTAGTCAATGTCATGTAAATACACATGCAGGAAACATGCCTAACAAAGAAACTTGTTTAAAAATCATAGCTAAAAGAGAACATACTGATGCGGAAACGATATATGTAATAAATCGTAAAGCAATGGGATATGACATATAAAAGGATGATAAATTTATAATGGACGGGAGGTGATGCGGATACATGGACAAAGAAGACGAAAAGAAATATATAAGAAAGGCTATTGAATATTTAAAGCCAATTAAATCTTGTACATTAGAAATACAATCAGCAAAAAGGGAATTGCAAAGATTAAGGAGTGATATCACTTCGTTAAGTGCAATAGATTATAGTAAGGATCGTGTATCAGGTGGCGGTATTAAAGAAGGGTTAGAAGCTAGTATAGCTAAGATGTTAGAAAGTGAATCCAAATGCCTTGAGAAAACAAATGCATTGATTCAGCTACGCGAAGATGCAAGAAAACATATTGAGTGCTTACGATGTGTTGAGGGGAAGATTGCATTGATGCAAGAATATGTTAATGGTATGTCATTTAAAGGTGTGGTATCATTTATAGGGTATAGTAAAACACAGGTACAGTCATATAAAAAAGAAGCATTAATTGAATTAGGTCAAGAATTGACCCAAATAGTACCAAACTGACCCAAATAGTACCAAACTGGTATTTCGATATGTGATATTATATATATGTGAAAATTGCCACTGAGCAATCATTCACCAAATCACTCAAAACAAAATATTAGGCTCGTGTAACCATTCAGTTATACGGGCCTTTTGTTTTGTACATATGATATACCCCACCTGGTGCCTATTGAATACACACAACTCACCAATCAATGATTCATGTTTGACCTCTTTGAATATATAACTACACAACCTTAAGATACACTTATACCTTGTGAGTTGTTGTATTGAGTAGACAATGAAAGGATGTGAACGGTATGCCTAATGTGATATGTCATAAGAATGCATGCTTAGATAATCATCATGGAATGTGTGGTGCTAACAAAATAGTAATAAAAGCTAATGGTTATTGCCGTTCATGTTCGCATGCACAACATATGATGAGACATGTGGATAGGGATGAGGCACGGCACCGCCATGAGGATGAGCGCCGTCTGTCTCGCTGTAAAAATAAAAAATAAATTTAAATTATTACACGTTTCGTTGAATTTATGAGTAAAAATTTTTATGGGTCCTTCTAGCCGAAGTTGAAAGCGTGCGGTGGCCGAGACCCCAAAAATTTGCCTAGATTTTTAAATTTTTTTATGACCTTGCTAGTGATACAGGTAATGAAAGGAGGCTGATTGATAAGTGAAAAATTACAGATGATTTGAAAACAGCAACGGCCTCGCAGTCGAACCTGGCAAAAGCACTTGGACTCTCGCGTCAACGTGTTTCGCAACTGCTCCAAGAAGGGGTTTTAGCGACGGATGAAAAGAACCAAATTCTTGTTATCAAATCCGTTATCAATTATGTCAAATATAAGGGACAATCTTCTGCTGAAGAGGTAAGCAGTTCCGATGATGCGGTATTTGAGGTTGAAAAGGCCAAAAATGAACGTGCGAAACGCAAGATTGCTGAGTTGAAGTTGGCCAAAATGAACGGCGAAGTGTACTCGGCAGATACTGTAGAACAGGTTATGACAGAAATGCTTGTGAATTTGCGTACACAATTGTTAGGATTGCCAACTAAATTGGCACCACAATTACAAAATGTGACAAAAGAAGAAGCATATAACCTGTTAACGCAAGAAATTGAGGATAAATTATCTGAATTAAGTGAATACACGCCGTCATTATTCATGGATAGCGATGAATTAGACGATGATAACGCGCCAAATTAGGCGCTTTTTTAATGCAAAAAAGGAGGTGATGGCATGAAAACGGCAAGAGAATTGTGGCAATATGTCTCTAAAATGGGCCTAAAACCACTACCAAAAACCAGTGTTAGCCAATGGGCTGACGATTATCGCATGCTATCACAAGGCCTTTCTGCTGAACCAGGGCGATGGAAAACAAGTAGAGCACCATATCAAAAGGATATTATGGATGCTTTTACGCAACCTGGTATCAATCGGGTAGTGGTTAAGAGCGCCAGTCAAGTGGGAAAATCAGATATCATGAATAATGTACTAGGGCGATATGCTCATCTTGACCCATGTGCGGTCATGATGATTCAACCGACTATTGAATTGGCTCAAGATTATTCAAAGTCTCGTATCTCTCCAATGATCCGTGATACAAAAGTACTTTCACAAGTATTCTATGAAACAAAATCAGAAGACGGAGCCAAGACACGAGATGGTAAGAACACAATCTTATCTAAACTCTTCCCTGGTGGCCGTCTTATCATGTGCGGTGCGAACAGTCCAGCAGGATTGGCATCACGTCCTGTACGTGTGCTACTAGCGGACGAAGTAGACCGCTTCCCAGATAGTGCTGGCACAGAAGGTGACCCAGTAGACCTGCTGCTAAACGTATGACAACGTTTTGGAACAGGGTAATGGGGTTATTCTCCACACCAACGAATGAAGGTAGCTCACGAATCGATGTAGAGTATCAAACAGGCACACAGGAAGAGTGGCAACATGAGTGCCCTAATTGTGGTGAGTACCATTTGATACGACATACTGAGATGGAATGTGAGACAGAGGAACATAAGGACGCTAAAGGTCGGAAGATTGTAGTAGTTAGTGATGTGAAATGGCGGTGCCCTGATTGCGGATCTACATTCTATGAAGACGAAATGCGAAAAGTTCCTCAAAAGTACATATCGAAAAACCCGGCTGCGTTGCACAATGGCATACGCAGTTTTTTTGTAAATGGATTTACTTCACCTTGGCTAACCTGGAATGACATCATGAGGGAATGGCTAGAGGCTAAAGGCGACCCTACACGTGAAAAGGTAGTCATGAATACGCGTTTCGGTGAATCATACGCACAACAAGGTGCATTCGAAGACTATCAGCAATTCATTAGGCGTCGTGAGAAATATGGCGCAGACCTTCCGGACGGTGTATTACTACTAACTGGTGCCGTAGATACACAAGACAACCGGTTAGAATATGAAATCACCGGTTGGGGGTACGGCGAAGAATGTTGGGGGATATGTAAGGGCGTTATCCTTGGGGAGCCTGATAATAAAGCAACATGGGATGCACTTGATGCGGTGCTTGATAAAGTATACCGATTTAAGAATGGTACAGGCCTTAAAGTAGCACGTGCTTTCATTGATTCCGGCGGTCACTACACGTCAAAAGTATATGAGTACTGTGAAAAGAACTTCAGTAAGCAACGATTTGCCATCAAAGGTACGGCCGGAACACCTGGTATACCGTTAAATTATAAGATTGGTAAAGCTTCAGGAAGTAAGATTCCGCTTGTAATGCTAGGTGTTGACGATGGGAAACAACAGGTAATGAACCGATTGGCCATCGATGAACCTGGAGCTAAGTACTTTCATTTCCCTTTGGATGAAGAATTCCTAGGAACAAGAGGGTACGACGAGCTGTACTTCAAGGGAATTATTTCAGAACATAAGAAAAAAGTTAAACGTAAGGGCGTTATCCATGAAATATGGGAACCTACAGCAGGGGTTCGTAATGAACCATTGGACTTACGTGTATATAACCTAGCCTGTATGAATTCAATCCATCCTGATTGGGATAGATTGGCGGAAGTAGTCAAAGGTGGAGGCCATTCCACTACAACAGTAACTACTCCACGAAAGAAACAAGTGCGGAAACGTGTGCGCAGAGCTAGTAAGGCAGCAGATATTTAGGAGGATGTATGGCAACTAGTTATTCAAGTAAGCCAAGGCTCATTGACGTACGGTTAGAGTGGTATGTCAAAGCCGAGGAAGCAATATTGACTGGCCAAAGCTATACAATCGGAAATCGGACTCTTACAAGGGCAAATTTAGCAGAAGTAAGAAAAATGATTGATGATTTAGTGGCTAGAGGCGCCAAATTACCAGGTATGGACACCGATAATGGACGTGGGAACCGGTCAAAACGGGTAGTTTTTAGAGATTAGGAGAGCAAAATGGCGAGAAAAAACAAGAAATTTAGCGCTAAAATAGGCACTCCGAGGGCGAAAAATAGCGGATATAGTGAGGGCGGTGCCTCTCGTGATAACAAATCATTAAAGGGGTATAACCCTAGAAAACTGGGTTATAAGGCTGATATTGGTGCAAATCTATCAACTTTACGTGATAGATCCGCAGATTTAGCTATCAATACACCGGTCGGCACGGCTGCAATCAATACGAGCACCACTCATACAGTTGGAGCAGGCCTCAATGTATTCCCTAAACCTAAATTTCAAATTTTAGGAATTAGCGCAGAGGATGCAAGAACTTGGGCTCGTAAGGTTCGCACCGAGTTTGATTTATGGGCTGAATCAAAAGACTGCGATATTTATCGCAAAAACAATTTATATGATATGCAAAGCATCGCATATCAAGGATATCTTACCGATGGCGATAGTTTCGCCGTATTTAGAAGAAAACCAACAACACCAGATATGCCGTATACGTTACGACTTCAATTAATTGAAGGTAATCGTATAAGTAATCCGCTTACCAATTCCACATATGTTACAGGTGACCCAACTGGTGTTGAGGCACTTAACCCAGATAATGGAAATCGCATATTGAATGGTGTAGAAATCGATACTGACGGTGCTATTGTAGCCTACTGGGTATCCAACCAAGTACCTGGCGAACCAATTACAAGTATGTTAACGACATGGGCAAGGGTCGAAGCGTACGGGAAACGCACAAGTATTCCTAATGTACTGCAAATTAGTAATGATACTAGACCTGAGCAGTACAGAGGAGTGCCTTATTTAGCTCCAGTCATTGAAACACTTAAGCAAGTATATCGTTACACAAATGCAGAGCTTACATCTGCCATTATTAAATCGTATTTCGCATTATTCTTTACTGAAGCCGTTACTAACTCCGGTTCGTTAAATGATATGTTGGCCGACAATGGTGTTGATGATCCAACGGAACCAGTAGTTGATGTATCAGAATACAATTTAGGCCCTGGAACATTAAATGCCTTACCGAAAGGTGTGGATGTAAAGAGCGTGGATGCTTCCAATGCTCAATCTACTTTTGAAGTGTTTAGTACGCAACTCATCAAACAAGTAGGCGCAGCACTTAACCAACCTTACGAAGTACTAATGAAGAACTTCAACTCCTCGTATTCTGCAAGCCGTGCAGCAATGTTACAGGCTTGGGAAGAATATAAACTACGGCGAAAGTGGTTCGCTCGTGACTTCTGTCAACCAATCTATGAGGTATGGCTAATAGAGGCTGTAGCGAATGGACGAATAGAGGCGCCTGGTTTTTTTGATGATCCATTGATTAAAAAAGCATGGTGCAATTCTGATTGGTTCGGACCAACTATGTCAATCCTTGACCCTGTTAAGGATATGAATGGTAGTACACTTCGCGTTCAGAATGGGGTTTCCACTCGTGAACGTGAAGCGGCCGAAATGACAGGGACAGACCTTGAAGAAAACATTGCTCAACTTGCTTTTGAAAAGCAACTCATGGAGAAATATGGCATGGGGCTAGCTGATGCGGTTAATCCTTCCGTTGGCTCTAAATCTGAAGCGAAAGGAGGTGAAGAGGATGAATAAATTTTGGTCTGTTAAGAATTTTGTAAATCAAGATGGTACCAGTCAATCTGAATTGATTTTGTATGGTGATATTTCTAATACCTCTTGGTGGGGTGATGAAATTACACCACGTGAATTTGCAAGTGACTTGGCTAGTTGTAATGGTAATGACTTAACAATGCGCATCAACTCTGGCGGTGGTGACGTGTTTGCAGCGCAAGCTATTCATAACATGATTAAGACTTACACAGGTAACGTAACAGCACACATTGATGGATTGTGCGCAAGCGCAGCTACGATTATTGCATGTGCTGCCGATAAGGTAATCATGCCAAGCAATGCCTTGTACATGATTCACAACCCATCCGTATATCTAGGCGATAGCTTTGATGCGGACGGATTAACCAAAATGGCAAACTATTTAGCAAGTGTTAAACAAACAATTGCAAACGTTTATTTGAGCCGTAGTGACGTTTTGACACCTGAACAGGTAAATACACTTATGGATGATGAAACGTGGTTCACAGCGGATGAGGCGAAGTCCCTACGGCCCTAATTGATGAAGTAGATACGGCGATTACTGATAAGGCTGTTATGAATAACGGAATGGTTATCGTTAACAAAGTATCTTGCAAAATACTCGGCCAAGAATGAAGCCAAAATCAAACAATTTTTAACAAGTAAGGAGAAACCTATGACTGAAAACCAATTCATGGCAAGCTTAAAAGGTTTGCTCGGTATTTCTACAAATGAATCTGCAGAAAACACAGCAGTAACAGCAGAACGCGAACGCGTTGAAGCATTAAATGCTTTAAAAGGTGACAATGAAGTCATCAATCGTTTAGTTGATGTGGCTGTTGCAGAAGGTAAGACTGTAGATGAAGTAACACCTTTCATCTCTGCCGTATCTGATATTCCTGCAACTGATAACAAAGTAGTCGACCAAATTCGACAATTAGTTATCGATCAAATGGAATCCGGTGCAGATAAAGTGGCACCTCAAGGTGCATCTACACCAGAAACCAACGATGCAGTAGCAAAAGCTAGTGCAATTGATGAAGTCGTAGCATTTGCGAATGCTAAGAAAGGCGGTAAATAATGGCATATTTCGAACAAGTAAATGGTGTCGCAGCTGATTACCTATTAGGTGGTGGCGGTGTACCGGTATTAACTCAAAAATGTAAAAAGTAGCGACGGGCGATTATAAACGTGGCCAAGTGCTTGAAAACAACGCAGGTACATTCCAAAAAAATTACAACAACTGGTAAAACCAGCTGGTATCGTAGTATCTGATACTACTGCAACCACTCGATCACAATGTAGTGACTGTATATATTTCTGGTCGCTTCAATCGTGAAGTATTGGTAGTTGACCAAGCGTACAAAATTAATGATCATGAAGCGGACTTCAAGGACGCTCACTTATTCTTAACTAGCATTAAATAGGGGGAACTATATAATGGCAATTGATTTTTAAAGATACATTTTTCCTTGATGCAAGCGGTGGAACGCATGAAAGCTCCAGCAAGTTTCTTGCTTGATACTTTCTTCCCACAAGTTCCAGCAGTTGCAACTTCTAAAAAAAATTGCAGTAGAAACTCGTAAACGTGGTCGCACATTAGCGCCTTTTTGTATCTCGTGGTGCATCTGGTGTGAATGTTAAACGTGCTGGTTCCAAAATTGCTTTATACGAAGCGCCTATGATGGGACCTCGTACAGTTATTGACCCAGAACAACTCGATCAACGTGCATTTGCCGAAAATATTGTATCTACAATGACACCTGCACAACGTCTCGCACAAATGCAAGCCGAAGATTTGTCCCTACTTACAAGGCACAATTATTAATCGTAAAAACAAAATGGCGGCAGATTTGCTTACTACTGGTAAATGCAAAATCGAAGGCTATGCTGACGATGGTGAAACAGTTCAAGTTGATGAAATCGACTTTGAATTTGAACAAGACATTACACCTACTACTACATGGGACCAAGCCGGTGCGGATATTTATGGCGACTTGAAAATGGCGTCTGAAAAAAAATTCAAGAAAAACGCAGGTATCGTACCAACTGTATTAGTCGTTGGTAAAAAAATGTTGAAAAAAATACATTCTTGATAACACATCTATTAATAAAATGTTAGCGATTCCTAATCGTGAAAAACATGACAATGTTTAGTTTTGCACCGGAATACCTTTCTCCACAAGTTCGATATGTTGGCCGTATCATGTCCTTGAATATCGATGTGTACGCATACCTTGAAACATATCAAGACGATGAAGGCAAAGTAAAATCCTTTATCGGAGATGATGCAGCAGTATTAGGTGTTCCTGGCCGTGGCCGTCAACAACATGCAGCAGTCACATTGCTTAACGATGATAACCAATTTACAACTTATGCAGGTATTTATGTACCTTACTACTATGCTAATAAGGCTACACAAGAATTAACATTGTCTGTATATTCTCGTTGCGTATTGATCCCTGAAACTATCGACGATTGGGCTACTATTAAGACTAAATAGGGGGTAACCTACTTATGAAAATCAGAGTATTAAAGGGTTATTTAGCACATGAAGGTGAGATGTATGGCAAAGGCGAAGTAGTCGACATCAAAAAGAAAGCGATTGCATTGTCTTTACTTGAATCTGATAAGTTTGAATCTGCTGAAGATGATCCTGTTGAAGTACCGGAACTATTGGAAGTCGTTCCAGATGAACCGGAAGAAGAAATGGAATTACCTGAAGTTGATGCGGAAGTTACGGTGAAAAAATAATGCGATTTAGAGATTACCTAGAAAGCGATATTGACGATGTATTCCTCAATGAAGATGAATTCGCCGAAGGGCATAATCTAAATGGCACAGTAGCTAAAGCGGTTATTCAATCGCCAACGGCGAGGGAGTCATTCTTGTCGAATGGCTCTCACGTATCAAATGACGGATTGCATGGGGTGTCTGTATTTGTGCATTGCAAATTAAAGGACATCCCTGAAATTCCATCACAGGGGAACGTATTCCGATTAGATGGTGATGTGTACATCGTTCAAAGTGCAACGGAAGAAGATGGACTTGTGTCTATCGAACTCAGAGCAGAAGCTAGAGGCGGTGTTGACGGATGGTTGAGCTAGAACTTGATAAAGTGCAGTAGAAGCAATTGAAAAAGCACTGGAAAGGCTGAAAGAAGATAGAGTTCGACGTATCTACAAAGACGCCTCAAAACGTGCGATAACAACTGCAAGAAAAGCAGGTATAAAAGCACTAGGCCATATCTATGTCTTCAAAGGTGTATCGGTCTTAAAGTCCAGTATACCTATCAATAAATTGAATGATGGCGCAGAAATGCGTATCAAAGGTGGATATACTAGCGCTCAAAAGTACTTCAAAATTAAATCACTTAAGCGAAAAGGTGTGTTTGTATCGATAAAAAAAGGCATAGAAACAAATGTACCAAATGGCTTTGTTAGTGCATCAGGTATATTCATGAAACGCCAAGGCAAGGATAGATACCCGTTAAAGGGAATATATGGGCCAGCTTTACCGCAAATGTTTGGTAATGAAACTGTTATGAATGTCATGCAAGAGGAAGGCATGGCAATGTATGAAAAGCGCTTATATCACGAATTAGAGCGCGCGTTAGGAGGTAACTAATGACACCATTAGACGTATCAGACGGCATTGCTGCCTATCTCATGGATGAGTTGCGCAAGCTAAATGAAACCAGTGATGTTACCGCGAGCCCTATTCGAGTATGGAGCGGTTTCTTACCAAGGGTGGATAATAATGCGGACTTGCGCAAGTTATGCCCCGCAGTAGTAGTACGTCCGTACTCTGTTAATGATGCAGATAGTTCGACTGTAGGGATTACAGTATTGGTTACTACATTTGACGAGGCCTTAACAAAAGGCCATGTCGGACTATATCACCTCTTAGAGGTAGTGCGTGAGCGGTTACTATCTGATAATCCTGTCGCACTTAAATATGAAATTAAGGAGAATACAGTTAATACAACAATTCCTGATGATCAACCATATCCTCAATGGGTTGGATATCTTGAATTCGAAGTGTATATTCCTGTTATTCGTAGAAATCTAAATAAGATATTTACGGATAATAAAGTAATTGAATAGGAGACAACGATGAACCCTGTTGTATATGTTGGGCCTTCGTTCCGCAGTAGCCGGCTAAACCAATTCATGGTATTTAGCGACGGTGCGCCACTGCCGGAAGCGGAAGACCCTATTTTTATGCATTTATTCGTGCCTTTAGATGAACTCAATCAAGCAATGATTGATGTGAGAACACAAGGCACACAATTAAATGTATTCTATGTAAACGCATTGAAAAATTATAAAGGAGTGAAGTAAATGGCCTTTTATCATGGCGTCAAAACAAGTGAGCAAGCTACCTCTGTAATTGCTCCTGTCCAAACTACTGCCGGCCTTCCAATTGTGTTCGGTACTGCACCTGTACACCTTACAGAAGACCCTAGCGCAGTAGTTAATAAGCCAATCATCTGTTATAGCTGGGAAGAAGCTGTTCAGCAACTTGGCTATTCTGAAGATTGGACACATTTCACATTGTGTGAAGCAATGTATGCGCAATTCAAATTGTATGGCGTAGCTCCAATCGTATTTGTTAACGTATTGGATCCTGCTAAGCATAAGAAATCCACTACAACAACTGCTACATTGACAGACAAGAAATGCATTGTAAAAGCAGCAGTATTGCTTAATACATTGCAAGTATCTAGCGCCGGTCAAACAGGTGTGGCCAACACGGATTACACGGCAGCATTTGATGACAAGAATCAATTGATCATCTCTGTTATCAAAGGTGGTAAGTTCGATTCCGCAACTACATTGAACCTCACATATGATGAACTTGATGTAGAAAACTTCGATTATAAGAACGTAATCGGCGGTGTGGATAGCAATGAAAAGGCAACAGGATTTGAATTGATTGATACAATCTATCATCATTTCGGTATTGTACCTGGTCTTATTGCTGCACCTGGATTTTCTCAAAATCCTACAGTTGCTTCTGTAATGAAAGCAAAATCTCGTGTTATTAACAACTTATTTGGCGCTACAACATTAGTTGATATCGATACTACACAAGTTGTTAAGTATACAGATGCTTACGAATGGAAGAAAGGGAATAGCTATACCGGTGAATCTGAAGTCGTATGTTGGCCAATGGTTCGCAATGGCGATTACATGTTCCATATGTCTACGCACATCATGGGCATTATTGGCAAATGTGATGCATCCAATAGCGATATTCCTACGTTATCTCCTTCCAACAAGTCCATGAACATCACAGGGTTGTGCTTAGCTAATGGTAAGGAAGTTATGCTTACACATTCCCAAGCTAACTTATTGAACTCTCAAGGTATTATGACAGCCGTTAATATCAATGGTTGGGTATCTTGGGGCAACTACACAGGTGCATATCCTGGTACGACTGATGTTAAGGATACATTCATTTGTGTACGCCGTTTCAATGATTGGGATGACCAAACATTCATTTTTAACCTATTGGCAAAAAAAGTAGATATGCCTATCTTGCCACGTAATATCAAGACAATTCTTGATAGTGAAACAATCCGTCTTAACGGTCTTACTTCTCGTGGCTTCATTTTAGGTGGTCGTATTGAGTTTAAAGAAGCAGAAAACCCTACAACAGATTTGTTGAATGGTATTATTCGCTTCCATAAATTCCGCACACCTCCAATTCCAGCGCAAGAAATTGAAAGCATTTCTGAATATGATGTTTCTTATTTCAAAACGCTATTTCAAACAGTATAGAAAGGGGTAATTAATCATGGCATCTATCAACCAAGTACCGGAAGTACTAAATGACTTCCGTGTATATGAAGAAGGCTCTGACAACTGTTTAGGTGTTGCCAAAGTAGAATTACCTAGTGAATCTGTAATGACTCAAACTGTCAAAGGTGTAGGTATTGCAGGTGAAGTAGAAGCGCCAGTTATTGGCCACTACTCCTCTATGGAAACTAAACTTACTTGGAACACTCCAACAGAAACTACACACCGCCTTACAGGTGGTCGTGGCGTACGTTTAGAAGTACGTGGTGCTATCCAATGTTGGGATAGTGGTAAAGATAAATATGTAATCGTGCCTACACGTGCCGTTATTCGTGGCCGTGCTAAATCTAAAGAAAATGGCACATATGAATCTGGCAATACTATCGATGCAACGAACACAATTGAAACGACATACTTGAAACTCGAACAAGATGGCAAGGTAGTTCGTGAAATCGATAAATATGCTTATAAAGATTCTATTTCTGATGGCACTGACTTCCTTGGCGATGTTCGTGCTGCACTCGGTATTTAGTCTGTAGAAAGGACGATCACTAATGAGTAAACATAACACTATGAACGAAACACATGAACAAACAGATATTGAATTAGTAAAGCTGGTCATTCCTTACAATTCGAAGGCATCAGCGGTTACACATTAATTAAATGCGAAAAGTCAGCTAAGAATGAAGATAGAACTATCACAGTTCCAGCATTATCCATGACATACCAAGCACATGTAGCAGCTGCTGCATGCGGATGTAAAGTAGATGATATTTATAGCCTTCCGGCTGCCGATTTCACTAGAGTGTGCCTAGAGGTACAGAATTTTTTGCTCAATTCCGAAAAATAACAGACCTAGAACGGTATTTCACCGAGTGTGCGATTACGTGTAGCAAATACACTAGCACACCGATGGACTACTTCATTCGAGAGCTAGACGTGGATGAGTTCATAGTCCACGTTCAGCTCATTAGTGATGGTATCGAGCGCGAGAATAAAGCAATGAAAGGGAGAAAATAATGGCCAATAAAGTCTTAGAAATGGCGATTGCCATTAAAGGTAAACTCGATGGTGGGTTATCCTCTTCCGTATCAAAGGCATCTCAGGAACTCAACAAATTATCCAACGCAATCAAGGACCAACAGGCACAATATAGAAAACTACAAGCTATATCACAAAAGACGGGTAATGCTAGTGATAGGAATGCAGCAATTGCAGCTGAGCAAAAGCTAAATTCTATGTTACAACGGCAAGCCCAGTTGCGGTCTAATATCGCAAGCCAGACAGCGCATCAAAATGCGATCAGTAAAATGGGTGGTGCCAGTCCTTTAGCAGGTGCTGCATCAGCTGCGCAAGGTGCTAGTGCTGCGGTAAGTGGTATTACAGGAAAGCTTGCAAGTTTCGCTATGGTTGCTGCCGGTGGTTTTGGTATTGGTGCCATTATCGATAATGTGGTTAATGCCGGTGAAGCACTCTATCAATTGTCCAATAAACTGCATATGACAACCGCTGAGACAGCACAATTTAAAAAGATTATGACGTTAAGTGGTGTCGATGTAGAAGCGGCCGCAAAGTCATTCGCAAAAATGGATAAGACGTTGGCCGGTGGCGGTAAAAGTGCTGAAGCGTTGCAAGGATATCTCAGTCAATTTGGTGTATCCTTAACCGATGCGAATGGTAAGTTATTGCCTATGAATCAACAGCTGGATGCAATGGCTAAAGGGTACCAAAATGCAGTAGCACAAGGACGTGGACAGGAATTCATGCTTGAAACATTAGGCGCCAAAGGTATGGAGCTTACTAAGGTATTCGAGAACTACGCAGATGCACAAGCGGGCCGCGTCACAAATCAAAGGTGTCGGAATAGATCCTAAATCACTTCATGAAATATGGTTACAAATGAATATATTGAAAGCAGAAGCTACGCAAGTTGCATTAGGGTTGGCACAAGCCTTTATACCTATTGCTCAGCAAATATTACCGGCACTGATACCGGTATTACAAGCCGTTGTAACTTTCATGAAGGATAATAAGGAAGCTATTGCCGCCGTAGTCACTAATGGATTGAAATTGGCATTACTATATGGCACGGCTACTAAGTTAGCATCAGGTATTACTACAATTACCACGGCATTTAAAGGTGTAGAAACGGCAATGGGTGCGTTTAAAGCAGCGGGTGCATTAATTGGTGGGCCTTGGGTGATTGCTATTATGGCGATTATTGCAGTTATATACCTACTAGTAACTAACTGGGATACTATTTGTGCTACATTAACATCTGTTTGGGATAGTGTATGTTCTGGATTGAGTTCAATATGGGATAGCGTGTGTTCTGCTTTAAGTTCCGCATGGAGCGCCATTATATCCGGTATTATGGCTGTAATTAATGGGTTTTTATCATTAGGGCTTAGCGTATTTAATGCGTTGAAAGCGGCAATAATTGCCTATGTAAATCTATGGCTAAACTTACCAACATATATTGGTATGGCCGTAGGGTTCATAATAGGCATTATTTTACGATTGCCAGAAATTGCTGTACAAGTTGGTACTGCTGTTATATCTGCCGTCGTATCATTTGCCACAGAATGTTATAACTTCGCAGTCACTACCTTTAGTGCCATGGTCGATGATATTTATAACTTCTTAATCAATTTACCTATGTACATGATCACGTTGGGTGCTGAGTTTGTAGCTGCGGTTATTTCATTTGCCTCTGAGGCATATGCTACGGCCACATCGTGGATTAGTAGTTTGGTTAATGATGTTATTAATTTCATTATGAATTTACCAGGTGCATGTGCTGATGCGGGAGCCGGTTTCGTAGCTGCCGCAGGACAATGGGCAAGCGATGCATATAATGCGGTACTAGACTGGATTAAACAAATTCCTAGCGCTGTATCTAATGCAATCGCTGGTGCATGGGATAGTATCAAGGCTCAATTTAGTGGCGGTTTTACTGTAGGTGTTCAAGCTGCAGGTGGTAATGCATATGCTAATGGTGGTGTTATTACATCTCCAGAAGTTGCATTGATTGGTGAAGCTGGATATCCTGAAGTAATTGTACCTATTGATGGTAGTGCTAATGCGATGAATCTATGGCAAACGGCCGGACGGATGTTAGGTGTGAGTGGTGCGCAATCTGCTGTAGCACCTACAGTATCATTAGCACCCTAGTGTGCCTGTGACATCCTCATCTAGTAATAGTGGAGCACCTGTACAAATTACTTTCGCACCAGTTATTAACGCGGGTAATGGTTCTTCAACAGATGATATTATGTCAGCATTAGACGCTAAAATGCGTGAATTTGAACAAATGATGCGTAGCTATACCGCCGGACAACGGAGGTTGAGTTATGACTAACTATACAACAATACAAGGGGATATGTGGGATTTAATCGCCTATAAGGTGTACGGTAACGAACGATACATCAATCTATTATTAGAAGCCAATCAAAAGCACCGTAATACGGCGATATTTTCCGCTGGTGTTGTGTTGACATGCCCAGATGTCCCTGCTGATTCCTTACCTGAATTCTTACCACCATGGAGGCGATAGTATATGAGCTTACAAAAGAGCCTAGCTAAGGTCCAAAAATGGAAGAAAGACTTAACGCCACAAACGAAATTAGCACGGCGGGCATGGTGTACGATTGGGTACCAACATTGGGGGAGTAAGGAGTCAAAGGACATCACCGACGATATTAGTAAATACCTTCTTGATGTAACTTTCACAGATAACCTTTCAGGGACTGTAGATGATGTAGCCATTTCATTAGAGGATAGGGGCCGTCTATGGGTCGGTGATTGGTATCCTGTGAAAGGATCATTACTAGAAGTCGCTATTAATACCGTAGCATGGGAGAAATTAGGGGATGAACAATTTACATTACCAATCGGCAAATTTGAAATTGATGAATTTGAGGGAAGTAGCCTTCCTGATGTAGTCAAAATCAAAGGTGTCGCTATTATCGGTAGTACTGACTTACGGGAGAAAAAGAAAGACAAATCGTGGAAAGCCACAACGCTGAAAGCGATTGCTACCGAAAAGGCAAAAGATAATAAGTTAAAGCTAGTATGGGATGCTGATTTTGACCCACCGTTAAAAGATGCCTCTCAAAGTGCTGAATCAGACCTCGCATTCTTGCAGAAACTATGCAATGATGCGGGGTTTTCTCTTAAAGTATCCACTGAACAGTTGATTATATTCGATGATTACAAATACGAAAATGTGAAGCCTAAAGTTATAATTCGTAGACCAGGTGGCCAGTATCAACCTGTACAGACTAAAGAAGGTGAACAACCGCCTTTGATTATTACTAGGGCGTTATCTTATTCATATAAAAGTAAAACTCGTGAGGTATATCGTGCATGTCATGTGAAATACACCAATAAGGATAAGAAAACTGTGATTGAGGATACGTTTGAAGATCCTGACCGTAAGGGCCATACGTACCTTGCTGTATTAGAGGTCAATGAGCAGGTAAAAAGACAAAGCGGAGGCAAAGAGATTGGCTAAAAAGAAGCTAAGAGAAGCCAACAAGGAAGCCGATACAATGTCTTTTTAGTTTCCATGGTAATCCTCTTATTATGGCATCGGTTACGGTTAAACTCGAAGGATTTGGGGTATTCGATGGTAATTATTTAATTACGAAAGCAACGCATACATTAGGGGCCAATTATTCAACGTCGATTGATGTAAGGAGGTGTTTAAATGGCTACTGATATATTATCTGCATTAGCAGATATGATATTCATTGGAAATGTTTCAAGTACAATTCCTGAAGAAGGTAAAGCCGTTGTTACGCGCCTTGATAGAGAAGGTGTTGTTACGGCGCCACTATCTGTCATTAATCGAGGTGCAGCACATGATAAGGACTATTGGATGCCGGCTATTGATGACCAGGTATTGTGTATTATGTTACCCTAATCGGTCCGGTCGTGGTTTTTTTCTGATGGATTCATTATTGGCACATTCTTTTAGTAGTGCGGATCCAACTCCAGATGGTGCGGATAATGGTAAACGTGTGCTCACTGTTCCTGGAGATATGATTCTTAATGTTGGTGGAACGCTATCTATCAATTCAAGTGGTGGCGATGTGGTGGTCAATGGTATTTCCTTAGTTCATCATGTGCATGGTGGTGTGGAGTCTGGTGGTTCTACAACATCAGGACCAGTATAGGAGGTATATATGTATATCGGTTATTTAGCGGATATAGTATTTTATACCGCATTAGACAATGTTCTAACTGTATCTGATGTAACGCGTTCAGGTAGTGCTAGATGGGAAAAAGCACAATTTGATTCTAGAAAAAGCCGGTTAAACAATTTAGTGGGCCTGACGTAGAACAAATAACATGTAAAATTCTTATTTCTACATCGCTTGGACAATCTCCAGATAGTACTGTTAAGAAGTTACGAAATTATCGCGATACAGGAGCTGTATTGCCGTTTATTATCGGTGGTAAGCCTGTTAGTCAAAAATTACTTTGTAATCATGTCTATGAGTGAAGATAGTCTATTTACGGATGCCTATGGTAAAACACAATCTATTGAAGTATCACTAACTCTTGAGGAATACCCAGATAAGAACACTGTAGAAGAAAGTCCATGCTAAACCAATATGGTCAGAAGTTCAATAAAGTTAATACGATATTGAGGAGGTTCTAGCCATGTCAGCAACATATGAAATTAAACCAGTTACGGACAATAGGATATCGCTAGCACCTGAAAGTGAGGTCGCTGAGATTTTGCAGAATGTGCAAACGATTATTTCTACTGTTCGTGGTAGTGTGCCACTAGATAGGGAGTTTGGTATTGATGGTCGCATTATTGATATGCCTATTCATCAAGCACAAGCGCATCTATCTAATGACATATTCCAACAAATTAAACGGTACGAACCACGTGCCAAAATTAGTGATATATCATTTACCGCCACACAAAATGGTGCGTTGATTCCGAAAGTGATGGTGACTGTATGAGATTATCTGATTTACCTAATGTTGAGTTTTTTAACACCGATAAAGAACACGTTCAACAGAAGGTATTTGATATTTACACAACAATAACAGGGCGAACCTTGGGAGAGGGCGACCCTGTTACTTTATTTTTAAATGTGATCTCGGAAATTATTATCCGATTATTGAATGATGCAAATTATGCAGCTAAACAAAATCTATTAGCCTATGCAGAAGGTGATAACTTGGACCACGTTGGAGCGGTTCCTGCTGCCGTTGAGCGACTACAGGCAACAAAAGCGACTACGACTATCCAAGCTACATTGTCAGCAGTGCGTACAAATTCTGTCATTATTCCAAAAGGTACAAGAATATCTACAGAAAGTGGCGAATATTTTGCTACTGTTGAAGATTTGGTAATTCTACCAGGTCAACTCAATGGATCCATAAAAGCAGAAGCACAACGCACGGGCGCTCAAGGTAATGGGTTTAAACCAGGTGAGATAAGTACAATTATTGACCCTATAGCGTATGTGGATACGATGAGTAACACCACATTATCTGAAGGTGGTTCTGATACAGAAGATGATGAAGCCTATCGTGAACGTATTCATGAGGCTCCTGAATCATTCTCTGTGGCAGGTCCTGAAGGTGCCTATGAGTATTTCACGAAATCAGCATCACACCTTGTGGCCGATGTAGGTGTATCTTCTCCACATCCTGGGGAAGTTAATATCTATCCATTACTATCTGGCGGTGGTATTCCAGGGCAAGAATTACTTAAGACTATTACGGATTATTTGTCTGATAAGAAACGTAGACCGTTAACAGATAAGCTAACTGTATTAGCTCCTACTACTACGCAATATAACATCGATGCTAAGTATTATATTGAAAAGGGCGCCGATGCAACAGTGGTAAAAGCTAAGGCAGATAAAGCCGTCAATGACTATGTAATTTGGCAAAAATCTAAATTAGGCCGTGATATAGTGCCTAGTCGATTGGTGCAAATGCTTATGGATGTATCTGGTATTAAACGCGTTGAAGTGACTGCTCCTGTATTTACTCAGATTGCAGAACAAAGCGGTGTGGCAGTAGCCAATACAATCGCCCTAGTATTTGCAGGAAGCGAGGAAGAATGATACGTGATAGTAAGTATACAAGCGCAGAACATCTTCCCTCCTCAATCGATAGGGAGCCAATTAAAGCCCTTGCTAAAACGTGGGATGATACGCTAGCCGAATTAATGAATACGAATACGCTGCTATTGTGGTCATCTATTGATACTGAATCAGAGAGTGTCATTGATCATTTAGCGTATCAATTACATGTAGATGATTACGATAGTGGATTACCAATAGCAACTAAGCGTGAATTGGTGAAGAATTCAATTGATATTCACCGCCATAAAGGTACACCATATGCAGTCGAAAAGGCTGTGCAGACTGTATATTCTGATTCGAAAATTGCAGAATGGTTCGAATATGGTGGTAAGCCTTATTATTTCAAGGTCACACTTATTACGGCACCATTAACTGGTGAATCGGACATTGCTAAGCTTGTGCGTGCTATCAATACGGCCAAGAATGTACGGTCCTGGTTAGATGGTATTGAATTCATTCGACGAATTAACTTCAATAAGTATTTCGCCGGGTGGTGCGGTGTATCTAAAAAGATGAATATCAAGTGTGATTTTACGAATGCATGGCGCATTAATTTGAATACCCATGTAACGTCTTACACTGTTGAATCAAAGAAAACGAAAATTAATGTAGCGCTAGATAATAGCGTTAGATAGGAGGAATATATGGCAGAATGGTCAAATGCAACCATGACTGATGTCGGTGCTGACCTTCAAGCGAAGGTAAATGCAGGTAAAACTAAATTGACATTCACTAAAATCAAAGTCGGTAGTGGTGTTAATGCAACGAATCCATTGGCATTAACTGATGTAATCTCCTCTAAATGGGAGACTACTAATTTCGTAGTTAAACAAGAAGGTAAAAATCGTAAGCGTTGATACCTTTTATAACTAATACTGGCATACATGAAGCTTTTCCGAATGTCTGAAATTGGACTATTTGCACAAGATCCCTGATAAAGGCGAAATATTGTATGCATACCTTACGGACCCTGAACCGGACAGAATGCCGGCAGAAGGTGGTTCGGTAGTTGTATCTCAAGAATTAACCATCGGAATGGTATTTAGTAATACGGGGAATGTATCGCTAACTGTTAACATGGGCGCGTTGGTAACACATGAGCAGTTAACAGAAGCAGTTAAACAACATAATGATGATACAAATGCACACGGTGGGTTGCTTCAAAATTTAAAGACTCAATTATCCACTCATAACACAGATATTTCGTCTCATCCAGCAATTACGGCTATGATTGCAAAAATCCTTGGTGCGACTAACTGGCAAGAAAATCCAGTTGCTACATTGAAGGATATAAAAAATCTTCTTGGAATGGGCGGTATTGTAGCACAAAGGCTTGAAGAGAATGGGTTTGTGAAATTTGCTAATGGATTCACTATCCAATGGGGAAGTAAGAAGAATGTTTCAATTGGAGATGGATACAATTACGATGTAATATTTACTACTGCATATGCTAGTATATGCCTTGGCGTTTTCCCCGTATTAAAACGTAATAGTGTGGAAGGAGGTAATTATACAATCTACTATACAAATGAATCCAACACGGGGTGTAAATTAATTACTGATGAAAGTAAGTCTAGCGGTACAGCACAAGGATTTGCTTATTTTACCATCGGGTACTAATTAGCCAATGGGGAAAGTCAAACATCACAGTTGCTAGGACTATATACGATGGAGCTAGTAACTTTATAATACCTTTTACTTTCCCTCCGTTTGTCGCAGTCACTAACATAGCGCCGGCAACCTTAGATAATGATAATTGGACAAGTAGCGCCGTTAAAGAAATAACAACAAACAGCTTCACATATATGTCTGCACAAAATAACGTTACCTCTATACGTTGGGGCGCTATTGGATTTTAGCCAATGGGGATATAAAACAGATAATCTATCTACATACCGTCAATTTGCTATTAGCTTATCATTACCATATAGTTCTAAATACATTCCTATGGTAGTTCCAGAATATTTAGGGAATCCTACATACGATGGTAATTTAGATAAAAGTACTGCCATTAGTAGAATTGATAAAACACTTACATCATTTAAAGCTTGTGTCGATGACAGATGTACAGGCCTATATTGGATTACAGTAGGTTCATAACCAATGGGTAAAAAAACTAAAGAAACTGCACAGAATAACCCGTTGCCTTTTTCCTATAGCATATAGTACAGATTTCATTGCGGGTGTTGCTTGTTTCAATGACGGTCCTACTAGCTATGCACCATGGATTAAAAATAAAAAAAATAAAGCAAGTTATTTTTGCTGGTTTAAGCGGAGATTGGAGTCCATATTATGTAAATAAGGAAATAACTTGTATATTTGTAGGGATATAGCCAATGGGGAACATTCAAAGAAAGTCAAGCGGCCGTATCCTATATAATTTCTTACATAGAAATATTTGGCACTGTAACTATGATGAAAGATGAGCCTAAACGCTTATATGAAGCTAGTGTTCGAGCAAATAACATTACCATTACTGGATTTGAATTACACAGCGGTTATGTTGGCAATCATATTGCCAAAGCTATAAACAATGGGTTTTGGATAAACATAGGTCGTGCGTAACCAATGGGGACAAACTTCTCACAATACATCAGAATATCAATCAAAAGCGACATTACCTATTAGATTTAGTACGCCATTTAAGGCGATTGGCTCGGTTTTTGGTTCGGCAGGCATGGCGAGTACCAACAATTATGATGATGAAATAAAATTAACATCAACTGATATTGCATTTAGATTTTATGGACATAATTATATCGCTATAGGCTTATCGTAACCAATGGGGAATAGTTAAAAGAGGTCGTCTTGATGTGTGGTATACTTCGCCAACACAATTTCCAATAGCTTTTACAGAGGTATATGTAGGAGTTGGTACAATACAAGAATCAGCAACTGAGCGTTCTTCTAGCAACTTTGATAATGCTGTCCGTCTTAGCTTAGACAAAATCGAATTTGCAAAGTTTGAACATTATTATATTGCTCTTGGCAAATCTTAACTGCAATACATCCAATGGGGACATATAGCAGATGGAAAAGATATTAATAGAATTATTTCTGTTTTATTGATACTTCCTTGTAATGGTAAATATGTGGCGCTTCCAGTAGGTGAATCTAATAACACTAACTTTAATAATTCACTAGATCATCCGTGTGTTGTAATTGCTAAAATGTCAACATCCTTCAAAGTACAAATAGATGATTATATGACTGGAATAAGTTGGGTCTGCTTAGGAATATGTTAGCCAATGGGGATACAAGAAAAGCGTATACGTGTATGATGGAACAACTTATCCTATTACATTTCCTACTGCTTTTGATAATGAGTGTTCAGGCGTTTGGCCATCTATAGAACATAAAACGTCATTAGGAGGTAATGAGGTATTCTATCATACTAATAAAAGCACAACAGGATTTACTCTTGTTGCTGATGCTAGTCATGCAGCTTATACTCTTGATGGTGTTGTCTATTTAGCTATTGGTAATTAAGCAGAAACACCAAACGAAAATACGCTACATTTGATATTTGGATACTTAAATACAGTATCATTCGTGAACCATACTTTGAATTTTAATTGGTCATATTCTGTGATTAAATTCCAATCTGCTTCACGTGGATTTCGGTATTCAGATTTAGCAAAAAAGCAAGTAGAATAAGGAATTATCCAATTATGATATTGTCCATCTCCAATTGAAACATTCTGCTTACTTCCCCATTGGTTAACTTTTACCAATCGCTATGAAGAAATGCTCAAATCGAGCAAATGATATTGTTGTATTTGTATACTTTATAGCATTATCGGAGTTATTTGAGGATGGTCCTTTGGCACTATCTGGCAATCCTGTTGTAACTGCATATACATTATTGAATGCAATTGGGAAATTTGTGGTTTGTAAATACCATGAACTGTCGTTTCCTCGTAGTGATTTTCCCCATTGGTTCTAAGGTAATAACTCAATAGCCTTACGCAACTCACGTAATTCTTTATGCGTATAGACTTTGGTTGTAATATCTCCATGTTTATGACCAAGAATAGCACGAGTTGCAGTAGGTGATGAACCATATTTATCTAATAATGTAGCTACTGTATGACGGCAGTCATGCGTTGAATGAGAACATTTGATTGAAGTCATTACTGATTTAAACTGCTTACTAAATTGTGCATAAGAAATAGGGAGTATCCTATCTGATGAATTGTGATACAAGGTTGTAACTATTGGAAATATGCGACTATGAATGGGAATTAAGCGATTACGGCCAGCATCAGTTTTAGATAGACGTACTATAAGACATTTAGTGCGGAGGTTAATATCGTTCTTACGTAACGATAGCAATTCACCGCATCGCATTCCTGTATATAGGAGTATTAAAATGCCATATGTATCGGAAGTATCAAGACCCCACAATCGGTTAATTTGTTGACGAGTGAATGGCTTATGGGGATACACGCTAACATCATGGCCGAGATTAAGAAATGGAGTGTAATCCTTAATATCAATATCATTAACAATTGCATATTTAGATAGTAATGAAAGTAATGTGCGTACCTTCTTGGCTGATGCGTAGGAAAGGCCATTATCTCTCATATTATCAATCACGTATTGCATATCAGAATATTTGATTAAGTTAATAGGAATATTAGCAATTGATTGAATATGATCATAGGCAATGCGATATGATTCAATGGCTGATTTACTCACAATTCCAATGCGAGTAGGCAGCCATTTTTCATACAAACTTTTAAACGTTTCAGCACATGCACTTTTGCGGCGCATGTGAAGATATGTATTTCTTGGGTAGTGCTTAACAGTACTATTCATTTGTTCCTCCTTATTAATAACGAAAGGATAAAAGACATGAACAATTATATCCACGTACTTGATGCGGAAGGTAGACGTATTACATCTATCGTCGATAGTATGTTAGCACCAATTGGTGAGAATGCTTTTACTTGAACAAGCTAAAGCTCAATATCCAGATGCAGACTAATTATGTATGGTGATGATGCTATGCTAGACAAATTTTTTTAAACAATAAAGCCTATGTAAATGGTGAATTTGTTGATATTCCAGTAACGGAATATGAACCGACAAAAGCAGAACGTATTGCACAAATTCGCAAATACTATGACGAACGATTTGCAACGCTAGACCAAGCGTTACTACGTAGACGGTTAGCTAATGTGCCATATGATGATTTACAAGAACAATTCAAGAAACTCAATGCTGAAATGGTAGATAAGATTAAGGAGGTCAAATAATGGATAACTACGAAATCAAATCTGATGTACCAGTGATGCATTTTTGTGAATACTGTTGGGCAACATTAAATGAAGATGGAACTTGCCCTACAGACGGGTGTATCCATAATGAGCTAATGGAGTTAGATAATGATGTCAAACCAAATCAAAACAGTTGATGAATATTGGCATATTGCCAGTGATTGGTGTAGAGCGTATCAACTACAAGAAGGAGTTGATATAAGCAATGCAAAGGGCGGTATGTAAATTCAGAGACGATATGGACAATATACTTGCGGTGGCAGATTGTCATATTCAAGATAATGTAATTATTGTAGAAGTATTGGGCCGTACAAATAGTAAAAGTGTATCAATTTGTTAAAAAGGTCGATACGATGTGTTTATTATCATCGGCGAACACCAATATAAAAGTAGTGATGGGGAAATTAGCCATCATTCATGACGTATCAATGCATTAGGGGGTAATAATATGCAAAAATAATGAAGAATATACAGTAGTTGATATTCAAGCGAAAGTACCTAAAAGTAGTAGACGTAATAATTCCAATTGCACAGGGATTGCGAGGAGGTAAAGGTGATAAGGGCGATCCATTCCGATATGAGGATTTTACGGCCGAACAGTTAGAATCTCTAAAAAGGGCCCTAAGGGGATGATGGTATAGGGTTGGATGTAGCACAATTAACGAATGCATTAAAAAGGAATAGGATTAATGCCTACAGGTAGTGATGTCTATCAATTAATTACTGAGGCGTTAATTGATGTTAGAAACGGTGCTGATATTGGTGATTCGAATCATTGGGGGCAAAAGGAATTCACAGATTTCTTTACTCCATTACGTTTAGGTGATACTGAATTACGAGGTTCAATTCCTACTGGATTTTTATACTAGCATTAATGACCAAGAACGCCGACAATGGGGTGGTAGTGGTTTAAAACAAGCTGTACATATTGATGTTCCGACAGATTCGGAAGATTTCACTGTTGAATTATATTTGCCAAATGAAGAAAAGATATGTACTTTCACAGTGCGAGTTCCGCAAGCACCAAAATATACAGCACCTAATATGCCAAATGGATTGACAATGATTTCTGAATACACAGACAAATATAACGTAAAATGGGCTGTATACGATGAAGAAGATGATTTAACAGGCACTCATCATCAAATTGCATATTGTGATATTAGTAATGTTTATAATAATACTAACTTTAATACCTTATCGGTTCAAAACGCACCTAATTTGTATAGAATTGTGATGTATGCAACTCAACCTGTTGTAGTTTGGACAGATTCTGAAATTAAAGCCCCTTCAGGTGCTACTCTTGAATATCACAATAAAGAACTCATTACTATCAATAAAGCCGTTGATGACTTATAAGAGGTGGTTGCATGTGGACATGGCAAGTTGAATTAGATGATATTCTAACAACACTATCAATTGTTGCAATTATAGGCGGTGCAAGTTACCGCCTTTTAATTTTGCCTATTCTGACACGGATAAGTGATGAACGCATGCAAGATAATTTGATTTTCACTGAACGCATGGGTACATTGAATCAAACATTGCTTGAATTAAAAGATGAAATTAAGTTATCTCGTGTGCAACGTACAAAGGCTTATACGGAACACGTGAAATTAACTGCACGTGTTGATGGAATAGAAAATAGGGTTGATGAGTTAAGAGGTGATTTCCATGAATTTACCAACAAAACTCATTGATTCAGCAAAGAAAATATATACTTCGGTTAGGGTGGCGAAAGTCCACCCTACTTTAGTATGGGGAGCGAGAATACTTATACTTATCATGCTAACACCAATTATATTGGCCACGATGACTTACGCTATTTCTTTTTACGTAGGGGAAATTTCTAGTGCGAACGATAAGATTATAACGATGGGAGCATTTCTAATTGACCATATGTTTGGAGCACCAGGTGTAATCGCATCGCTTACAGGATTAATATGGCTTAGTGTTGATAGAAATGGTGATGGTATTCCAGATAAATTAGAAGAACAGCCTAAATTACCACCACTACCTAACATGACAGAAAGGAGTGATAAGAATGAAAAAAGGGTTTGATATTTCAGCATGGCAAGAGGAGGAAAACGGAACACCTTATTATGATGAGTGCCGCATGCAACGAGCCAAAGAAGAAGGCAATGAATTTGTAATTATAAAATTAGGTGAAAACTATAATGTTGATGATTTCTTTGAGCAACATATCACAGCAGCATTAAATATAGGTCTTGAAGTTGGTGTATATTATTTTAGCCATGCATATGATGAGGCAACCGCAGTACAAGAGGCGGAATGGGTGATTAACACGCTCAATAGCTATGGATATACTGATTACCATTTGCAAGCTGGAATTTGGTATGACTACGAGGAGCATCGCCAATTACGTAATATGATTAATGCTGGTGCTTTTAACTAGTCAAGGAATGACGAATTGTATTAGTCGATTTGTAAAACACATTATGGAGTGCAGGATTTCAAAATGTAGGTGTGTATAGCGGATATTCTCTATTGTGGGATGAAACATATGCATATAGTCAAATGCCAAGCGTTCCTGTATGGTGTGCACAATATGATTCACAATGTGATTATCCAAATATCAAAAATATGGCAATATAGCGATTGCGGAATGGTAGCTGACAAAGAAGTTGATGTCAACTACATGTATGACTAGGGGGAAGTATGAATGACAAAATCAAAAACTTTATTCACGCTCATTACATCTCTGTTCCTATTTGTATTGTTATTATTATCGCCTGTGGCATATGGTTCTACACCAACAGAACCAGTAACATTGACACCACAGGAATACGCAACGCTGAAAATGAACTTCGACACGCTAGAGAGTACAATCAACAATCAATTGACTACAATCAACGAGCTAGAGATGCAGTTGAAAATAGCAAAACTCTCAACGAGCGAACAGAAGAACGAATTAGCACAAGCATTGAACTTAATCAACGAACAGAAAACGCAATTAACAGAGGCACGGAACTTACTGCAAAAGCAAGAGCAGATGCTGAACGAGCAAAAACTATCATTAACCAAAGCCGAGATATACTTAGAACAGCAGAAGAACGAAATCAAAAAAAGCGAAAGCACAACAACGAAATAGTAAAATTATTAAATATCCTATTAGGCGGTACTGTAATTTATTTAGTCGCTAAAAGATTGAGGTGATCCGAGCATCTCCATAGCGTGTAATGGTGGATACACGCAATTATCAACTATTAGTTGTTAATTGAGTAGTAAAGTAATTGTTTATAAGTGAATAACATAACAAAAAGCCTATCAGCTTAGAAGAACATCTAGGTTGATAGGCCTTTTTTTATTTTCAAAAATGATATAATATATATAACTAGTATTTTTACAAATCATGGGGAGCATATGGATACTATATTAGATAACTATATTCAAGATTATTTACATTCAGATAAATTTATAAATATGTTAGAGTATTTTTATTGTAAAAATATAGTGAGTCAGCAGATAGTATCAGAAAAAAAGAGGACTGCATAAGAGTGCAGAATTTTTAGATGATGCCAAAGAAAAAAATTATTAGTAATCTTAGATAAAAGTAAAAAGCTGGTGAAACGCTTGATAAATCTGATGCTGATACTATATTAAATAACATACATATATCCGTCCCTATAAAGAAATAATAATTTATAATATAAACAGCCTACCGACCTAGATATTATCTGAGTTAGTGGGCTGTTTTTGTTTATAAAAATAATAAAAAACTATTGCATATAACACGGAAACGTGTTATAATATAGACATAAGGAAGGAGGTGATGCCATTGAAGAAGTTAAGGAAGAAAATAAAAAATGGCTACCCTTAGTAATAGCTATCATCCAACTAGCAACTGCGGTGATAACGGCGATTAATAAAGAGTAACCACAGGGGGCTCGAAAGAGCCCCAATCTTCCTAACTATTATAACAATGGCGAGCATATGATTTCAAGATTAACTTTAATAATTAGCATTATTGCCTTTATATTATCTGTTTATAATCTATTAGTTATATTGGGAGTATTATAATGAAATTGGCTGATGTAATGACTACACAAGAAGCTGGTGAGCGATGGGAGGGGTACCAGCTGATTCTATTAAGCAATGTTGTTTAAAGCGATATGCAAATAAACAATTTACTGATGATGAAGCTAGAAAGTCAGGAAAAGAATTGACTTATAACTCGTAAAGGGATGGAACGATTATATGGGGAGGAACCTAAAATGACATCAT